>HotLOscill_hetero_coDRAFT_1000115_pt1 | contig 53718 bp, 53 predicted proteins | sample HotLakmetagenome_2_FD_10650 | JGI IMG/M metagenome (IMG submission 10650)
ACAAGGAGGAGATCGATCCCATCCTCAGCATAACCACAAAAGCCGCCTGATCATGACCTCAGGCCATCCAGAAAATTACACCAGCTTGACGGACGCGACCTCCGAATCGCGTTAACACCCCAAAATTAGAAGCGGCGCGTTTCTACGTCAAACAATTTAATCGCTATGCGCGTACAATCCACATTGTATCTAGTTATACGCAATGCTATATCCTCGAAACGCACAGCAGGTACAGGGGGGTAGACATGCCGAAAATCCGGAGCCCGCGATACCCGCAGATCAGCCTACCAGAGGCGATCGAAAAGGTTCGATCTGTATATGATGAGGATCATCTCAATACGGTGCCTAAGGAAGTTATGGCGGCTCACATGGGGTATGGCAGCCTCAACGGGAAGTCTTTGGGCGTTATCTCTGCCGTTTCCAAATATGGGCTCATAGAAGGTGGGTCCTCGGGAATGAAGTTAACGGATCGGGCGCTTTCTATAATAGCGGCTATTCCCGGTGATCCTGAGAGACTAGAAGCGCTGCGAAGCGCTGCTAGGGGACCGGCGCTGTTCGCTGAGTTAATGGACCAGTTTCCAAACGGTGCAAGCGACGCCGCGATAAAGTCGTTCCTTCTGCACCGAAAGAAGTTTCTACCGAGCGCGGTTGACAACGCTATACGCGCTTATCGCGGAACTGTTGACTTTGTAGAGAAGGAAGTGCTGGGGTACGACTCCATCTCTGAAGACGAGTTTGAAAAGGAGGACGGCACTCAAACTCCGATTGATACTGTGGAAAGGCAGCCTCGAAAAATTACGGCAGGAGCAGTCGCTGCTCAAACACACTCGGAGGCACCATTTGATATCGGCTTCACGAAGAATGCTATTCGCCTCGCTGGCAGCCTAAACTCACAAGAGGACGTGGAGCAGGTCGTGAGTGCCCTTAGCGCGTTAAAAGCATTTTTGCCTAAGAAACAAGATCCTCAACATTGAGTATCAATCGACATAAAGCGAGTACGCTATGCCCCGCCTTGCCCCTTTTATAAGCGCACGCGCGTATATGTGTTCCAAATGGCACCACAGGTCGTCGTTTGGAAAGATTCCCAGATGCGGGATAAATATCTTCCCTGAAAACAAAACCGGGGCCAAGGGCCCCACTCGATGGATTAATGTAACATCTGGTACCGACCACAGCAGCATCTAATAATCCATAAAATAGGAATGTCGCGCAAGCCCGTCACGACGCAAACGCCGCAGCGCCCGTGTGGATGCTGCGGCGTGCCTTGATCAGGGTCCGGCGCCGGGGATCAACCCGCCGCCATCGCCTTGGAAAGGTTCTCGTCGACCTTGTCGAGGAAGCCGGTGGTCGAGAGCCAGGGCTGGTCCGGGCCGACGAGGAGGGCGAGATCCTTGGTCATGTGACCGGATTCGACCGTGTCGATGCAGACCTTTTCCAGGGTCGCGGCGAATTTGGCGAGCGCGGCATTGTCGTCGAGCTTGGCGCGATGGGCGAGGCCACGCGACCAGGCAAAAATCGAGGCGATCGAATTCGTCGACGTCTCCTTGCCCTTCTGGTGCTCGCGGTAATGGCGCGTCACCGTGCCGTGCGCCGCTTCCGCCTCGACGGTCTTGCCGTCCGGCGTCATCAGCACCGAGGTCATCAGGCCGAGCGAGCCGAAGCCCTGGGCGACGGTGTCGGACTGGACGTCGCCGTCATAGTTCTTGCAGGCCCAGACATAGCCGCCCGACCATTTCAGCGCGGCGGCGACCATGTCGTCGATCAGGCGGTGCTCGTAGGTGATGCCGGCGGCCTTGAACTTGTCGGCGAACTCGGCCTCGTAGACCTCCTGGAACAGATCCTTGAAGCGCCCGTCATAGGCCTTGAGGATGGTGTTCTTGGTGGAGAGATAGACCGGGTACTTGCGGTTGAGGCCGTAATTCAGCGAGGCACGGGCGAAGTCGCGGATCGATTCGTCGAGATTGTACATCGACAGGGCGACGCCCGCGCCGGGGAACTTGAAGACTTCCTTCTCGATCACCGTGCCGTCGTCACCCTCGAATTTCACGGTCATGCGGCCGGGGCCGGGGACCTTGAAATCGGTGGCGCGGTACTGGTCGCCATAGGCGTGGCGGCCGACAATGATCGGCTGCGTCCAGCCCGGGACGAGGCGCGGCACGTTCTTGCAGATGATCGGCTCGCGGAAGATCACGCCGCCGAGGATGTTGCGGATCGTGCCGTTGGGCGAACGCCACATCTGCTTGAGGCCGAACTCCTCGACGCGCCCCTCATCGGGGGTGATCGTGGCGCATTTCACGCCGACGCCGTATTGCTTGATCGCGTTGGCGGCGTCCACCGTGATCTGGTCGTCGGTCGCGTCGCGGCTCTCGACGGAGAGATCGTAATATTTCAGATCGATGTCGAGATAGGGGTGGATCAGCTTCTGCTTGATGAAGTCCCAGATGATCCGGGTCATTTCGTCGCCGTCGAGCTCGACGACGGGGTTCGCGACTTTGATTTTCGCCATCTCTTCCCTCGTGAATGCGCAGTCGAAAACGGGGCGGGGGACGGCGCGCGCCCCCCGAGCGTGCCAGCCTCATAACGCGTGCAGGCGCAATGGGGAAGAGCATGCGACGCGCAAAGCGGTTTTCATCCGCGCGAGCCCGGTCTGCCCCGGCTCAGGCGTGCGCATCCGCAGCCGGCTCGCCCACCACGACGATATGCACCCGGCGCGGGCCGTGCGCGCCCAGAAGCAGGGTCTGCTCGATATCGCCGGAGCGCGACGGGCCGGTGATGTAGTTCACCGTGCGCGGCATCACGCCCTTGCCGTAGGTGGCGCGCAGGCGCTCCCACATGGTCTCGTAATCGCCTTCGATCCCGGCGGCATCGACCACGACGATGTGATTGTCGGGCAGGAGATTGAGGGTGGACGGGTTGTCGGCGCCCGAGACCATCACCAGCGTCCCGGTCTCGGCGATGCCGCCATAGGCGTGGCTGACGGCATTGGCATCCGAGCCGTCGCTGGCACCGTGCTTCAGCGAGAGACTGGTCTCGCCCCAGGGCATTCCGGCGAGGCGCGGATCGGCGCCCATGCGCAATTCCGCAGGAAGATTGTGATCGCGCAGATAGGCGGCGATGGCCTCGGGCACCTGCGACCGGTCGGCGACCCGCGCCACGCTCGCCTGCACGCTCTCGGCCTGCTCCGCAAACAGCGCGATGCGCGCTTCGCCCGAGACCTGGCCGCGTTGGGGAATCAGGCCTTTCGGCGCATGGGCGAGGCGGTCCTCGACCACGCCCAGCCGCGTGCGCTCGTCTCCGCGCACGCCGAGCGAACGGCGGATCGTAGTGAAGATCTCGTCACGCGCCGCCATCACGCCGCCTCCTTGCGCTTGCCGGCATCCTGCTCACGCCGCCAGCGTTCCTGGAAGGTCGCGCCCTGTGGTGCGGGGAAATCACGATATTGCGTCCAGCCGCCGGCAAGGGGCAGGCGCGAGAAGCGGCCCTTGCGCTGGCCCTTGATGCGCCCGAGCCAGCCGAGCGTGCCCATGGCGAGGCGCGTGGTGAAGCGGTAGAGACGCGGGCGTTTGGCGAAATAGCCCCAGAAGCTCAGGCCCGCCCGCACCGTCGCCGGCGAGAGATGGCGCTCGAATTCGCGTTCGCGCCAGTGTCGCATCATCTTCGGCAACGGAATCCGCACCGGGCAGACGCTCTCGCAGCGCCCGCAGAAGGTGGAGGCATTGGGCAGATGTCCGCCCTTGTCGACGCCGATCAGCGAGGGCGTCAGCACCGCGCCCATCGGGCCGGGATAGACCCAGCCATAAGCATGGCCGCCCACGGCGTGATAGACGGGGCAATGGTTCATGCAGGCCCCGCAGCGGATGCAGCGCAGCATCTCCTCGAAACTGGTACCGAGCATCGAGGAGCGCCCGTTATCGAGGATCACGACGTGGTAGTTCTCCGGCCCGTCCACGTCGCCGGAGCGACGCGGGCCAGTCGAGAAGGTGGTATAGACGCTGAGATCCTGACCCGTGGCGGAGCGCGCCAGAACGCGCAGCAACTGGGCGACGTCATCGAGGGTCGGGATGATCTTCTCGATCGAGGCGAGGACGATATGGGTCCTGGGCAAGGTCTGCGTCAGATCGCCATTGCCTTCATTGGTGACGATGATCGAGCTGCCGGTCTCCGCGACCAGAAAATTTGCGCCGGTGATGCCGACATCCGCCGCCAGAAAGCGCTCGCGCAGGACGGCGCGCGCCTCGGTCAGGAGCTGCACCGGCTGCGAGAGATCACGCTCCTTGTCGAGATGCTTGTGCACCCGCCGGAAATCGCTTTCGACCTGGCTGGCATTGAGATGCACCGCCGGCGCGATGATGTGGGAGGGCATCTCGTTGCGCAGCTGGATGATGTACTCGCCGAGATCGGTCTCGACCGGCTGCATCCCCGCCGCCTCGAGATAGGCGTTGATGCCGATCTCCTCGGAGATCATCGACTTGCCCTTGGTGACGGTCTTCGCGTCCTGCGCCTTGCAGATGTCGAGAATGATCTGGCGCGCTTCCGCCGCGTCGCGGGCGTAATGCACATGCCCGCCCACCTGCGTCACTTTCTCTTCGTAACGCTCGAGATAGAGATCGAGATGGGCCAGCGTATGGTCCTTGATGTCGCGCGCCGAATCGCGCATCGCCTCGAATTCGGGCAGCCGGTCGGCCGCCGCGCGGCGCTTCTCGATGAAGCCCTTCTTGACATTGCCCATGGCGCGCTGGAGCTGGGCATCGGCCAGTGCATGCCCGGCATTCGCCTTGAATTGCGGCGATGTGGGATGAACGCTCATCGCGGATTACCTCCTGCCCTCTACCCTGGTCCGCCCGGCCCTTGTTTCACGGCTGGCCCGGAAAACTCATGGAACCACGGTAGGGCGCAGGCGCAAGGCGCGCAATGGCGCATGCGCCCATATCCACGCGCGCGTTGCCGCAGCGTCGCGCCAAGCTCTCATGGCGCGACGCTCTCATGGCGATATGAGAGCGTCGCGCCACGAAGGGGCCTGCTGCAAGGGCACGGATCCTGACATGCTCCGCAACGCGCCAGCCTGCCGCGTGCGATCACCGCGCCGGGAAAGCTGCCGCATGCTGTCCATGTGACAATGGCAAGATGGCCGCGCCCGATCTCACGAGAGCATGGAGCGGCGGTGTTCGACCATGGCCTTGAGCATGCGCAGAGCCAGGCGCCGCTGGCCATCATCCAGCATGACGGCGACTTCGACCAGTTCCTGAACGTGGTTCTCTCGCAGGAGGTAGAGTGCGCGCAGCTCGCTTGGCGTCAGGGTGATGTCGGTACCCTCGCCATGCATGTCTTCGAGGTAGTCCGTTTCGATATTCTGCTTTGACATTTCTGGATTTCCCGCTCGGCAGGCCATGCTGAAGGCCCGCCATATCGTCCGGTCCGCGCGCGGGTCGAACTGCCTCGCAGTGTCTCTTGACCTGGATTCCGGGCATGTTCGCTCCGATAACTGCGCAGTGTTCCATGCTGCGCTGATCCCTCTCATGCCTGATCGGAAGGCCTCTGCCTGCACTTCCGAAGGTTGTACGGCCTCGAATCATCCATGCTATTGTCGATCATTTTATTCTGGGGCGATCGTCTCAAGATTGCATGGGAAAATCAAGTGGTCTATCGGTGCACCAAAGCAAAAATTCGCGATTCAATCGGCTCTTTGCGCATGGTTGTTACAAAACGATCACAGAAGACAGAAGATATATCTGTAATAGCTACTTTAAATTGTAAAGAATAAAAATATTAACCTTTAATTAACCTGCCGATATGTGCCGTGCACTCGCCCCCGTGGCACCTGATTCGTGTCGCCAACCCACATTCAGCCGATCGTCGCCGCCAGCCCGCGCCCGGCCTTGCTGCGATAGGACAGACTCTCGGCGATATGCAGCCGCCCGACCGATGCTGCGCCGTCGAGATCTGCCAGGGTACGTGCCACACGCATGATCCTGTGGAAGCCGCGGGCTGACAGCCGCATCGCCTCCGATGCATCACGCAGCAGCGTCAGCCCCTCGGCATCCGGGCGCGCCACTTCCTCGAGCAGACTGCCGGGGCAGGATGCATTGGTGGTGATCTCGGCGAGACCGAGCCCGGCATAACGCGCGCGCTGTGCCGACCGCGCTGCGGCAACACGCGCCGCCACCTCCTGCGAGCCTTCCTGCGCCGGTGGCAGCAGCAGATCCGCAGCTGTGACGGCGGGGACGTCGATGAGCAGATCCACACGGTCGAGCAGCGGACCGGAAATGCGCGACTGGTATTGCGCCATGCAGCGCTCGTTGGGGCCGCGCCGGCAGGCATGGCCCGGCTCCGTGGCCTGGCCGCAGCGACACGGATTCATCGCCGCGATCAGCTGGAAGCGGGCGGGATAGGTCACACGGTGATTGGCCCGTGCGATCATCACCTCGCCGGTCTCGATCGGCTGGCGCAGACTGTCGAGCACCTGCGGCTGGAATTCCGGCAATTCATCAAGAAAGAGCACGCCGTGATGGGCGAGCGAGACCTCTCCCGGTCGGGCATTCGCACCACCGCCCACGAGCGAGGGCATGGAGGCCGAATGATGCGGCGCGCGGAACGGGCGTCGGTCGCTGAGCTTGCCCTCGGCGATCAGTCCCGCCACTGACTGGATCATCGAGACTTCGAGCAGTTCACGCGGCATCAGCGGCGGCAGGATCGAGGGCAGGCGCTGCGCGAGCATCGATTTGCCGGCACCGGGCGGGCCGTTCATCAGGAGATTATGGCCGCCCGCCGCCGCGATCTCGAGCGCCCGTTTGGCGCTTTCCTGACCGCGAATATCGCGCAGATCGGGCAGGGTGCCGGCCATGGCGGCGACCGCCGGCTCGGGCCGGCCCAGCACCTGATTTCCCTTGAAATGGTTGGCCAGCTGGATGAGGTTGCGCGGGGCGACGACGTCGATATCCGGAGAGGCCCAGGCGGCTTCCGGGCCGCAAGGCGCCGGACAGATCAGACCCTGTCCGCGATCATGCGCCGCCATCGCCGCCGGCAGCACCCCGGCCACCGCGGTGAGCGAGCCGTCGAGGGCGAGTTCACCGAGCACGGTGAAGCCTTCAAGCGCATCGGAAGGGATGGCCCCGATCGCGGCCATGACGCCGAGCGCGATCGGAAGGTCGAAATGACTGCCTTCCTTGGGCATGTCGGCCGGTGCGAGATTGACGGTGATGCGCTTGCTCGGCAGAGCGAGGCCGGATGAGACCAGCGCCGAGCGCACCCGCTCGCGCGATTCGCCGACGGCCTTGTCCGGGAGGCCGACGATCGTGAAGGCGACGGTGCCGGGCGATATCTGCACCTGGACATCAACCGCGCGCGCCTCGATACCTTCAAACGCGACCGTCGCGACGCGCGTGACCATGCCCTTCGCCCTCTGCAACCTTCAGGGCGAAACTATTGTCATTGGTTGCATAAAGCAAGATATTGCATCAGAGGATATGCGTTTTTCTCAGCGCTTGCGCTCGAGCATGGGGTTGAGTTCGCGCGGGCGGCCCTGCCAGTCGCGCGCCAGCGGACGGCGGCTGAGTGCTTCCTGCTCCTGGGCCCGCGCCTTCACCGTCGCGAGCTGGTGCGAAAGATCACCCATCTGCTCGATCATGGCCTGGGCGATCACGGCGGGCGAATGCATGGTATTGCCAGACAGACCGTCGGGCACGAAGCGCCGCGATACGCCCAGAGCCTTGCGCTTGTCCACGTGCCGGGCCTCGTCGAGTGCAGTGAGATAGGCGGCGCAGCCGGCCACCATGCCGGCGAGCGAATCGATGGCGAGCTCCAGGCGTGTGATTGCCGCTTTCGTTTCCCCATCCACCTCGTTGTCCTCCGGCCTGCGCGCATGCGCCCGAAATTGAGGGGGGAGATTAGCCGGTCTTCTTGAATCTTTATTTAAGCACAGCCTTTTCTCACCCGCTCGAGCCTTCACCCACCTCTGTCCTCCCTGATCATCTGCGCACCCTTCTCGGCGATCATCATGGTCGGCGAGTTGGTATTGCCGGAGGTGATGCGCGGCATGGAAGAGGCGTCGGCGACGCGCAGGCCCGCGATCCCGCGCACCCGCAGCCGCGCATCCAGCACGGCGCCGGTCTCGTCATCCGCGCCCATCCTGGCGGTGCCGACCGGATGGAAGATCGTGGTGCCGATATCGCCGGCGACCTGCGCCAGGGCATCGTCATCGGTGATGGTGGCGCCCGGCTTGAATTCCTGCGGGCGATATTTTGCCAGGGGCTCCTGCTGCGCGATGCGCCGCGCCAGCCGGATCGCGGCGACGGCGACGCGTTTGTCTTCATCCGTGTCGAGATAGTTCGGCTGGATTGCCGGCGCCGCGCGCGGATCGGGGCTGGCGGCATGGATATGCCCCCGGCTCGACGGGCGCAGATTGCACACGCTCGCGGTGAAGGCGCCGAACGGGTGGAGCGTATCGCCGAACTTGTCGAGGGAGAGCGGCTGGAAGTGGAATTGCAGATTCGCCGTCTCGTATTCCGGGCCGCTGCGGACGAAGGCGCCGAGCTGCGAGGGAGCCATTGTCAGGGGCCCGCGCCTCAAGAGCGCATATTCCGCCGCCATGCCGATGCGCTTCCACCAGCGCGCATATTCGGTATTGAGCGTGGCCACGTTCTCGACGCGGAAGATCGGGCGCAATTGCAGGTGATCCTGCAGGTTCTCGCCGACACCCGGCAGATTGGCATGGACGGGCAGATCGAGCGCCTTCAACCGTTCAGCGGCGCCGATCCCGGAGAGCTCCAGCAGCTTGGGCGTCGCCACCGCGCCGGCGCACAAGACGATCTCACCGCGCGAGCGCGCCAGGAACCGCTGGCCATCGCGCGAGAAGATCACACCGCTGGCGCGGCCCTCCTCGATCAACACGCGCTCGACGAGTACACCCGTCTCCAGTGCGAGATTGGAGCGATCGAGCACCGGCTTGAGAAAACCGCGCGCCGCGCTCCAGCGCCGACCGTTCTTCTGGTTGACCTGGAAATAGGACACGCCGGCATTGTCGCCCCGGTTGAAATCCGGGGTGCGCGCGATCCCCGCCGCCTCGCAGGCGGCGACGATGGCGTCGAGGATTTCCCAGCGCATGCGCGGGTCATCGACCCGCCACTCACCTCCGCCGCGATGATGCTCATCGGGGCGCACGTGATCCTGGTGCTTGTGGAAGAACGGCAAAACGTCATCCCAGCCCCAGCCTGGCAGGCCGAGCTGGCGCCAGTTGTCGTAATCGGCGGCCTGGCCGCGCATGTAGATCATGGCGTTGATCGCCGAGGAACCCCCGATCACCTTGCCGCGCGGATAGGCCAGTTCGCGACCGTTCAGTCCCGGGACGGCTTCAGTGCGAAACATCCAGTCGGCGCGCGGATTGCCGATCGCGAAGAGATAGCCGACGGGGATGTGAAACCAGATCCAGTTGTCGCGCCCGCCGGCCTCGAGCACCAAAACCCTGTTCTGCGCATCGGCCGACAGCCGGTTCGCCATAACGCATCCGGCGGAACCGGCTCCCACGACGATATCGTCGAAAGTTCCGAATTCCAAGATTGCGTCTTCGCCATCGCCCGCGCCCCGTGCCATGCGCTGTCCTCCCCGAATGCGTTATCCCTTGTGCTTTTGCCGCAGGGTAGTGCGAGACGGGGCGATGACGCCACGGGAGAATGTGCAAGTCGCAGCGTGCACCGAAGCTGTGCGCCGGTGCCTCAATGCATGCGCGCGGCGCCGCCGGAGATCTCGTCGAGCAGGGCGCGGATGCCGTGCAGATGGGGGTTGAGCGCAAGCGCGGCGCGAAACGCGATCGCCGCTTCGCAGGGACGCGTGCGCCGCAGGCAGATCTGGCCGAAACCGGCAATCGCGCCGAAATGGCGCGGCTCGCGTTCCAGCGTACGGGCGATGTCGCGGCAGGCATCGCGGTCGCGCCCCTCGACATAGGCAAGCGTCGCGCGCTTGTTCCAGGCTTCGGCCCAATCGGGCCAGGCCGCGACGAGCGCATCGAAATGCCCGCGCGCCTGTGCGAGACGCCCGTCGGCGAAAGCCTCGATGCCACGCGTCATCAGCGCTTCGGCGGCCTTCGAGGGATGGCTGATCCACAGGGCCCAGACCAGGTCCTCGATCTCCTCCACCGGGCGCGTGGGATGCGTCTGGGCGAGATCCTCGAAGAGTTTGGCGAGGCGCCTGGCCGTGCGCAGGGCAGGATCACGCGCGGCGGCGTCGACCACGGGCAGGACGAGATGCGCGCGCCGGGCCGAGGCTTGCGCGATCAGTGCGAGCACGCTGTCGAAGGGATCGCAATGCGCGTCGCCGGCACGTGCGTCTCCCGATTGCCCATCCTGTCTGCCCGTCGTGACCAGTTTCATGGTACCCTTTGCAAGCGCTCCATCGTCGTGATCGCGACGACACATGATGATCATCTAGGGCAGCGACCCCGGACAGGCAGCACCCCGCGACGTTTTTTGCCGCGCTCGACAGGCTGCTGCCCTTGAGGCAGGGTGCGAACCAGCTGCAGGAGTAAGGATGCATCTGATCACACGCGCCGCCGCCATCATCGCCCGTCCGCGCGCAGAATGGCCGCGTATCGCGCAGGAAGAGCCGAATATCGCGGCGATCTATCTCGGTTACGTGATGCCGCTCGCCGCCATCCCCGCCATCGCCTCGGCTTTGGGCGCTTCGATCATCGGTATCGAACTGCCCGGCATGGGGGTGATCCGCATGGAGCCCGGGCAGGCCGTCATCTCGGGAGCGTTCCAATATGCGATGCAGCTCGCCACCATCTATGTGATGGCGCTGGTTCTGGCCTGGCTGGCTCCGCGTTTCGGTGGCAGCGGGGACCGCGCGGCGGCGTTCAAGGTGGTGGCCTATGCCTGGACGCCAGCCTGGCTCGCCGGCGTGTTCAACCTGATGCCGACCCTGTCATTCCTGACGCTTCTCGGCCTCTATGCCGTCTATCTCATCCATACCGGCCTGCAGCCGGTGATGAACGTGCCACAACGGCGCGCCCTGATGGTGACGGCGCTCCTGGTCCTGATCGGTATCACGCTGTCAGCGCTGATCGGCGCCCTGATCGGCCTGATCGGGCTGGCCCGCGTGTGAGCCCGCAGCCTTCGTCTTCTCACCCGCAAGGCCGGTAAGGATCGGGCAATCGGGACGCTCGTCGCCCGCGCAGGCCTCGGAGAGATGGCGAAGGGTCTCGACCATGTCCTGCATGCGGGCAATGCGTGCCTCGAGATCGGCGACATGCGCCTGTGCAATCTCCTTCACCTCCCGGCTCGGCCGGTCGCGGTCGCGCCACAGGGCGAGCAGGCGCCCGATCTCCTCGATCGAGAAGCCGAGATCGCGCGCGCGGCGGATGAAGGTCAGATCATGCACGTCGCGGGCGTCGAAATCGCGATAGCTGTTGTCGCGCCGCGGGGCCGGGGCGAGCAGGCCGATGCTCTCGTAGTGCCGGATCATCTTGGCGCTCACGCCTGAGCGCGTCGCTGCTTCGCCGATGCGCATCAGCGCCCTCCCGCCGGTTTCCAGCGCCGCAGCAGCAGGGCATTCGAGACCACGCTGACGCTGGAGAACGCCATGGCCGCGCCGGCGATGATCGGGTTGAGCAGGCCGAATGCCGCGAGCGGAATGCCGCCGGTATTGTAGACGAAGGCCCAGAACAGGTTCTGCTTGATCTTGGAGCGGGTGCGCCGCGACACGTCGAGGGCGTCGGCGACGGCGAGTGGATCCGAGCGCATCAGCGTGATCCCCGCCGCCTCCATGGCGACATCGGTGCCCGAGCCCATGGCGATGCCGAGATCGGCGGCCGCGAGTGCCGGCGCATCGTTGACGCCATCCCCCACCATGGCGATGGCGCCGTGGATTGCGCGCAGTTCGGTGACGATGCGCGCCTTGTCCTCCGGCGCCACCTCGGCACGGATCTCGTCGATGCCGATCTCCCGGGCGATGGCGCGGGCGGCGGCTTCGTTGTCGCCGGTGACCATGATGCTGGTGATGCCGATTTCCCGCAGCTTCGCCACGGCGGCGCGGGCGCTCTCGCGCGGCTGGTCGGCAAAGCTCATCCAGGCGACGAGCCGGGCCGTGCCGTCGATGCGCGCCATGTAGGAGATCGAACGCCCGCGCGCGGCTTCTTCCTGCGCGGCAGCCGCGAGATCGTCGAGGGTGATGCCGTGATCCGCCATCTGGCGGGCGCTTCCGATGGCGTAGCGCGCATCGCCAACGCTGCCCTCGATGCCGCGTCCGGGAACGGCCTTCACCGCCTGCGCCTGCGGCAGGGCGAGGCCCTTCTCCTTCGCAGCCGTCACCACGGCGCCGGCCAGCGGATGCTCGCTGCCCTCCTGCAGGGCGGCGGCGGCGGCGAGGAGGTCGTCGGATGCGCCTTCATCACCTCCCGCCACCAGCGTGAATCCCGCAAGCGCCGGCTTGCCGAGCGTCAGCGTGCCGGTCTTGTCGAAGGCGACGGCGCGGATCGCATGGGCGCGTTCCAGCATTTCGGCATCCTTGATCAGGATACCGTTGCTGGCTGCGGCACCGGTTCCCGCCATGATCGCGGTAGGCGTGGCGAGGCCGAGCGCGCAGGGGCAGGCGATGACGAGCACCGTCACGGCCGTGACGATGGCCTTCTCGACATCACCGTCGATGACGAGCCAGGTGACGAGCGTGATGGCAGCGATCACCACCACGACGGGGACGAAGATCGCCGCGACCTTGTCGACGAGCTTCTGGATCGGCGCCTTCGAGGCCTGCGCGCCCTCGACCAGCTTCATGATCCGCGACAGGGTGGTGTCCTGCCCGATCGCGGTGGTCTCGACGATGAGCCGGCCCGAGCCGTTGATCGAACCGCCGATCACCCGCGCGCCTTCCTCGCGATGTACGGGCAGGCTTTCGCCGGTGACCATGGATTCGTCGATCTCGCTCTCGCCCTCGCGGATCCTGCCATCGACGGGAACCCGCTCGCCGGGGCGCACCACGACGATATCGCCGGCGCGCACCTGGGCGATCGGGACGATGGCGTCCTCACCGTCGCGGCGCAGGCGGGCGGTGTCGGGGCGAAGCGCCGCGAGAGCGCGCACGGCATCCGCCGTCTTGCGCTTGGCCCGCGCCTCGAGAAACTTGCCGAGCAGGATCAGCGTGATGATCACCGCCGCCGCTTCGAAATAATATTCCGGCTCATGCCCCATGCCGGCATGCGGTGACAGCCAGTAGCCGATCAGCATGTAGAGCGAGAGGAAATAGCCGGCACTCGTGCCCATGGCGACGAGCAGCTCCATATTGCCGGTGCCGGCTTTCAGGGCCTTCCAGCCGGAGACGTAAAAGCGCGCGCCGAGCCAGAACTGGACCGGCGTCGCGAGAAGCACCTGCACCCAGCCCGGCGGCATCCAGTGATAGCCGAAGGGCATGCCGAGCATCGGCAGGACCAGCGGCGCGGAGAGCACGATGCCGATGGCGAGATGGAGCTTCTCGCGATTGTCGTCGGGATAGGCGGGGGCGCCGGCACCGGGCTCGTCCTGCGAGACGCGCTGCGCTTCATAGCCGGCATCCGAGACGGCGCGGATCGCCTCGTCGATGACAGCTTCCTCCGCCACGGTGACGCGGGCGCGTTCCGTGGCGAGATTGACCGAGGCCGAGATCATGCCCGGCGTGGCGAGAAGCGCCTTTTCCGCCCGCGCCACGCAGGAGCCGCAGGTCATGCCTTCCAGCGCGAGATCGACTTCGCGCAGCTTCACGTCGTAACCGGCGGCTTCCACCGCCTCGACGAGGTCATGCGGCGCCAGGCGGGCGGGATCATAGGCGATATCGACATGCTCGCCTGCGAGATTGACGGCGATCTCGCCGGTCCCTTCGAGCCGCTCCAGCCCCGTCTCGACCCGGCGCACGCAGGAGCCGCAGGTCATGCCCGAGACGGGCAGGCGCAGACGTGCAGTGGCCTGCGCGTCGGTGGCTTTGGTCAGCGTATCGCTGCGTGTGGCGAGATCCATGTCAGCTCCCGGCTGGCGCGTTTACGGCGCATTTCGTCATCTGAGGACATGTATAGACCCTCCCACCATGGGAAGGTCAAGCGCGCGGGGCGGGGGGGAATCTGCATGCGCTTCCTGCATCAAGGCTACAAGCCCCACCACCCCCGCTGTACAGACTGGAGACAAGGTGCAGGGGTTTTCGGGGGCATCGTGAACGGCTCGCGGTTTGCCCTGACGCAGATTGATCTGCGTCAGGATTGGGCTTCTGTAGCAGATGTCGAGGATCTGCTCGTCGTCAGTATGGCGCAATGCGATGCGCTTTCCGATGAAGGCGCGCGGACAGGCATGGGTGCGGCCCCCGGAAGCTGAACCAGCCCTTATCGTAGACCTTGCGGACATGGGGCTGCGGCTGATATTCCGGCTCCGCGATGGTCTCGGGCATGGCGCGGGCTGTCGAATGCGCGTTGGTGCCGGGGAATGCTGGGGGAGCTGTAGCCGTCGAGCAGCCCGGTCTTGAGGATGCGGTGGAAGCGCTCTTCCTTGCCTTGGGTCTGTGGATGCCATGGCCTGCCGTGCATGATCCGGACGCCCAGATCTATCAACCATAAGCCGAACGCCGTATCGCGCCCCTGGCCTGCGGTTGCCCGCGGCGCCAATTGTCGGCGAGGATGCGCAGCGGCAATCCGTAGCGGCGAAACGTGTGCGTCAGTGCGTAACGCGAATGCTCGTCGAGCAGGGTCATGGGATGATAGGGGCCCGCTCCGGGCGCAAAAGCCGCTTGTCGCCTGACGCCGGGGCTCCTGCGAAACGCCGACACAACTGACGAATATTTGCCCCAGAACACAGGCCAGACGGCAAAATTCCTCGCGTTGATCCACAATCGAACACTCCTGAAAGGGTATGCGCGAACCCTTCCTGCACATGCCTCAAAGTGTTCACCATCTCTCCGGTCCATAAACCACGGCGGGAGAGCGGCGTTCCGGCGAGCGCTTCATGCGGGGTTGTGCCTCACATTCGCTTCACGAGCCGCACCAGCACCAGCAGGATGACGGCGCCGAGGGTGGCGTGGATCAGGGCAGCGAGGAAGCCGCCGCCGACGGTGAAGCCGAGTTGCGGCAGGATCAGGCCGGCGGCGAAAGCGCCGAGAATGCCGAGCACCATGTTTCCGAGAATGCCGAAGCCGGAGCCACGCACCAGCGCGCCGGCGATCCAGCCGGCAAGCGCGCCGATGATGAGGAAAATGACGAGGCTTTCGATTCCCATGGCGGGGCTCCTTCTTTTCACTGAACCCGTTGTAGCAAAAGCGACGCGCCGGCACAGCCCCGTTACCCGGCCCGCGGCCGATTTCGTGTTGACAGGTGCATGATCAGCATATCTTCTATTAAAAATTGCTTCTTGGAAGGTTGGCGCCTCATGGTCATGCTGCTGAGCGACGAGCAACGATTTCAAGTTATGATGGAGGAGTGGCGGCAATGCGAGAGTGGTATTCGGGGGCTGGATGCGATCACGTTTAAAATCAGGGCGTGGGTCGTTACCCTCGTGGCTGGATCGATAATTGCTGCAACAAGGCCTGATTTTGATGTTAGTATTTGGATAATTTTTGGTTTTATTTTAACTTTCTACTTCATTGACACAATGGTAAACAGTTATAAGGATGTTTTTATTATAACTATGCAAGAAATTTCTGAAATTATCGGCAGAACTCCGTTGTCAGAGAGTCATTCTAATATAAAAGGATACAAAAGACCATTATATCCAGAAAAATTCAAAAATAAAGATTACTATAAATATTTAAAAACTAATTTTTTAAGATTTGATAATTGGTGTTTCTATTTGTTTATTTTAATTACAGTATTGTTTTATTTTAAATTTTCTGAAATATGGTGTTTCATAATTTCAACCGTTTCACAAATATGGTGATGCCAGCCAGACCAGACGGTTGCGCACGCGTTGCCAGGCGGGGCGGGCGGCGAGGCTTTGGAGCGTTTCGGGCACCGCATCGCCGATCCGCGCATGCAGCCGCGCCTCGATCCAGCCGGCAAGCGCGGGATCATGGACCTCGACATCGAGCTCGAAATTCAGCCGCAGGCTGCGCGGATCGATATTGGAGGAGCCGAGATAGCTCCAGACCCCGTCTATCGTGAAGAGCTTGGAGTGATCGAAGGGCCCGTGCGCGCGCCAGACGCGGCAGCCATGGCGCAGGATCTGATCGAGCTGGGCCGTCATGGCGTAATCGACAAGCTTGAGATTGTTGGCCAGCGGAATCACGATATCGACCGACACACCGCGCCGTGCGGCGACGCCGAAAGCGGCGACGAGCTGCTGGTCGGGCAGGAAATAGGGTGTGGCCAGCATCACCCGCTCGCGCGCTTCACCGAGCGCGCCGATGAGCATGGCATGGGTCGATTCGAGGGTTTCGTCCGGGCCTGACGGTATGGCGCGCGCCGGCGCGGCATGGGCGACGCCGTCCCGACGGGGNGAGCGGTGATGCTCGGTGCGTTCATGCTCGGCGCGGTCATGCACGAACCAGTCATCGCCCTTGAGCGTCTCGCCGGTGGTGAATTCCCAATCCTCGGCGAAGATCGTCATCAATTCGCCGATCAGCGGCCCCGTGACCTCGAAATGCGTGTCATGCGCCACGTTGCCCCCGGCGGCCCCGGTGAGAAAATGGGCGCGGATGTTCATGCCGCCGGTAAAGCCCGTCTCGCCATCGACGATCATGATCTTGCGGTGGCTGCGCAGATTGGCATAGGCGAGCCGCAGGCCTGACAGGCTGCTCATGAACAAGGCCGTATCGACCCCCTTCGATGCCAGGACACGGGTGACGGGCGGACGCGAATAGCGCGAGCCCACCCCGTCGATCAGCACCTTCACCTGCACCCCCCGCGCCCGCGCCTCGGCCAGTGCCTCGACAAAGGCGAGGCCGGCTGCGTCATGGTCGAAGATGTAGCTCGCCAGAGCGATGGAGCGCCTTGCGCTGCGGATCGCCTCCAGCATGGCCGGATAGGCCTCATCGCCACCCGATAGCGGTGTGACGCGGTTGCCCGGTTTCAGCCGGAAGGGCGAAACATTGTCACCGAGCCGCCCCAGTGCCGGAACCGTGATCGACCCGGACAGCGCCGCTTCTTCATGGGCGTCGCGCGGACGATTACGGCGCCGGCGTCGGCGTTGCACACTTTCGCGCCGAACCCGGTTGATTCCGGCCACGAGATAGAAGAAGGCACCAAGGAACGGCGAGAACAGCACCACCGCGACCCAACCGAGGGCGGCGCGCACATCGTCCTTGGTCATGGCCGCATGCAAGGCCGCCGCGAGCCCGATGATCAGGCCTGCCGCGAAGGTCAGATGCGGCCAGTAGAGATCCAGAAGCCATTCCATATCCCGAGCGTAGACGGTTTTTTGCAGGTGAGTACAACCCTAATGCGCGCCCGGAGCCGATTCCTGCACAGGAATGCATGCCACCGATCGCGGATGGAAATGCCGGACGCCTGCAAGGATTGCGGAAGATGGAGCGTAGAAAACTTATTTTTGATTGTATATATTATCTTAAGTTGTATTAAAATACAACTTATAATTAAGGCTTTTTAATCGAATTTTAACGCTGATCATTCAGAAACGATTCACATTTACGTTGCGTCGTGCTCAGGCGGCGCATGTTGAGGCCGAGCGAGGATTGCGCCATGCCGACAGTGGGAACCGCTGCCCGTCAGAACGGAACCGGCATTGCCGGCAAACCCGCTGCCGTGGTGCGCGGAGGCGACATCGCTTCGCGCCCCGCGCCGGCGCGGGTTTCCACGGCGCAGCCTGCCCCGGCAGGTCAGCGCACGCCCCGTGATGCAGAATTCGAGCGCTGGCGCAACGCGCCGGCGGCCTGGCTGGCCGAGCGTCTCGCCGAAGCCGCGATGCGCGATGCGCAGGCGAGCCGGCGGGTCGATTCCGGGCATCAGGCGGAAACGAGCCCGGCCCGGGCGGCGGCTCCGAGTGTCGCGAGCAAGGTCCCCGCGCAGCAAGCCGCTTGTGCACGGACTGCTTCTGCGCAACGCGCGTCACAGCCCGCCTCAGAGCCTCCTTCGCGATCTTTTGCGCAACCGGTTGCGCAAAAGCGCAATCCGCTCGAGGGCGCAGAGGCTATCGCGCAGCGATTGCGACAGAACGAGGAGCGGCTTGTTGCGACCGAGGCGGCGGTCAACCGGCATGCCGAGGCGCTCTCCGAGGCCGAGCGGCGTGCGGACGAGGCCGAGGGCCGTCTTGCGGAAACGCATTCGCTCGTTGGTGAGGCGCGGCGCTTCGCCAACGAGGCGCAATCACGCCTCGCCGAGATGCAAAAACGCCTCGATGAGGCCAGCCGTCGGGCGCAAGCTGCCGAGCAGCGCGCCGAAGTGGCGGAAGCCACGCGCGCCGATATCGAGGAACGCGCAGCGCGTGCTTTCGCCATCATGAAGGAGCGCATCGCCGCCGCCGAGGCCGAAGCCGATGCGGCACAGGAAGCACTCACCCGCCATCGCGCGGAATCACGTCAGCATCTCACCAGTCTCGAAGAAACGCTGGCCGCGCGCGAAGACGCGCTCGCGCGGAAGGATGCGGAAATGCAGGCGCGCATCAACGAGGCCCAGCGCGACGCCCAGGCACGCATCTTCGCCGTCCAGGCCCGCCTCGACATCGCCGAGATCCGCCTCGCCAAGGCGCGTGAGGCTCTCGAAGCCGAAAGCCTCACGCCCGTACAGCCGGAAGAGATGCCTCCCCTGATTCAGGGCCCTCACTGACTGACGCGGGCCCCGGTTCAGGCTGCATCACGCTTGGCCGCGTGATAACCGCCGTCGCCGCGATGCAGGATCATGTCGCTCTCCAGGAGATCAGCCGGTGCGAGATCGCCTTGGCGATCGAGTTCTCGCCAGAGCGGGATCAACTCTTCGAGATCGAGCGCCGGCCAGGCATCCGGGCTGTCGAGGACGAAATAGGTCTCCTGGAAATCGTCGATCCGGTAGTTCGTGCGCATGACGCGACCGAGATCGAAGCCGACGCGGTTGGGTGATTCGCTCTCCAGCGAGAATACCGTCTCCGATGGCGAGGAGGCGATGCCGGCACCGACGATGCGCAGGCCTTGCTCCGTGCGGGCGAGGCCGAATTCGACCGTGTACCAGTAGAGCCGCGCCAGCCGGTGCAGCGTGCCCTGGCGCGCCGCCACGAGCCCGGCCTTGCCGTACGCCTCCAGATAATCGGCATAGACCTGCTGCATGATCAGCGGCACATGGCCGAAGACGTCATGGAAGATGTCCGGTTCCTCGATATAATCGATCTGCTCGGGCTTGCGGATCCAGTAGCCGGCCGGGAACTTGCGCTCGGCCAGCAGGGTGAAGAAGGTGATGTCCGGCACCAGCCCGGGCACGGCGACGACCTCCCAGCCGGTGGTCGCGCGCAGACGGGCATTCATCACCCGGAAATCCGGAATACCCTCATCGGAGATTCCCAGCGCGTCGAGGCCTTCGAGAAAACTGTCGCAGATGCGCCCGCGCAGGACCGCGCGCTGGCGTCGTGCCAGGGCCGCCCAGGTGGCGTGATCTTCCGGCGTGTAATCCGCAAAACCCTGATCGCGCAGGTAATGGCACGGATGGTCCTTGTCGGTTTCGCTGAGGATGGCGGACGACATGGGCGTTCTCCTCTCGTGATCATGTGTTTGACGAGAGAATAAACCAGATCAGATGTCATTATCAGACGATTATGGGCGCAAATCGCTCCATATCGGTCACTTCATGACCTGCACTGGGCCCTCAAAGCCGCGTCCGCAGGCCCCACAATTCCGGGAAGAAAGCATGGTCGAGGACGCTTTTGAGATAACCCACCCCCGACGAGCCGCCGGTGCCCATGCGCATGCCGATGATGCGCTCCACCACGGTCACATGGCGAAAGCGCCATTGCCGCATCAGGTCCTCGAGATCGACGAGTTCCTCGGCGAGTTCGTAGAGATCGAAATATGTCTGCGATTCGCGATAGACCTTCTCCCAGATCGCGGCGGTCCCGGCATTGTAGGCATGCGGCTCGCGCACATCGCGGTTCAGCACCGATTCGGGGATCGCGAGCCCGCGCCGGGCCATGAGTCGCATGGCCTCATCATAGATCGAGGGCGCGTCATAGGCGGCCTTGAGCGGATCGTGGCGCTCGGGTTTATGGGCATGCGGGCGCAGCATCAGTTCCTTCTTGGCGCCGAGCTTGAACTCGATCATGCGGTACTGGAACGACTGGAAGCCGGAGGAATGGCCGAGCTTGTCGCGGAAGGCGAGGTAATCGGCGGGCGTCATGGTGGCAAGCACGTCCCAGGCGCGCACCAGCTGCTCCTGGATGCGCCCGCAGCGCGCCAGCGCCTTGAAGGCGGGGCGCAGATCGTCTTCGCGGATGCGGGCCATCGCGAAATCGAGCTCGTGCAGGAAAAGCTTCATCCACAATTCCTGGACCTGGTGGATGGCGATGAAGAGTGGCTCGTCATGCTGGTCCGAGAGCGGATTCTGCGCCGAGAGCAGCGTGTCGAGATCGAGATAATCGCCATAGGACATGGCCTTGGTAAAATCGGTATGGACGCCGTCGCTGCTCATCTACGCTGCTCCTTGCAGGCGGCTTCGCGCGGATTGTCCGCCCGCCTGTTGTCACGAGATATTTAAAGCTTAAAATATCATGTGGAAGCCGCGAGCGGAATGTGCGCGCGGCGAAAATCGACGAGGCCGTCTGCGATGCTCGACCTGCGCGCCCATTTCTCCCGTTTCCTCGCCGCCGAACCGGGGCGCATCCACCTCGCCGCACATTCGCACCATTACTGGCCCGACGTGACCCGCGAGGCCCAGCTCGCGGCCTGGGACGACGCGGCGCGGCTCGCCGACGGCAAATGGGGGCACGTGATGGGGCCCGTCTGGCGCGAGGCGCAGACGTATGTGGCGCGCACGCTGTCGCTGCCCGATCCGGGAAGCGTGGTCTTCGGGCAGAACACCTTCGAATTCTGGCTGCGGCTGTTCTCCTGTTTTCCCGCGCAGAAGCGGCTGCGGATCCTCGCCAGCGACGGCGAGTTCCACTCCTTCACGCGTCTGACGCGCCGGCTGGCGGAGGACGGGCTGGTCACGGTGGAGCATGTCCCCGCCGAGCCCTTCGATGATTTCGCGACACGTTTCGCCGAGCGTGCGGCAGCGGGAGGGCACGATATCGTGCTGTTCAGCCAGGTGCTGTTCAATTCCGGCTTCGCGCTCTCAGGCGACGAGATGGCGGAGATTGTTGCGGCGGTTCCCTCGCCCGAGAGTTTCGTCGTGATCGACGGCTATCACGGCTATCTCGCCGTGCCGACCGATCTCTCGGGCCTGGCCGAACGCGTGTTCTACATGAGCGGCGGCTACAAATACGTGATGAGCGGCGAGGGCGCGGCCTTCATGCATTGCCCGCCGGGCTACGGGCCGCGTCCGCGCGCCACCGGCTGGTACGCTGCCTTCGCCGCGCTTGAGGCCAGCCAGGACGGCCCCGTCGGCTATGCCGGGGACGGCTATCGCTTCATGGGTGCGACCTTCGACCCCACCGCGCTCTATCGCTTCAACGCGGTGATGCGCTGGCTCGATGGGCTGGGCATCGACGTCGCGGCAATCCACGCGCATGCGCATGCATTGCAAGCTGTCTTCATCAGTGAACTCGAAGCGCGGGGCGCCGCCTTGCGCAAGAGCGATCTGCTGATCCCGCTCTCACAGGCGCAGCGCGGCAATTTCCTCACCTTCCGCCGCGCGGACGCGCAGGACCTGTACGCGCGGCTCGCGGCGGGGAAGGTGGTCACCGATGTGCGCGGCGACCGGCTGCGCGTGGGCTTCGGCCCGTATCACGCCGAGGACGATGCGGTGAAGGCGGGCGAAGCGGCGGCGGTGCTGCTGCGCGATTGAGCCTTTCAGCCGATTGTATCAATGAAGGCGCGACCGGCGCGGTCCTCGATCTCGATGAGCCAGAGATCGGGATCGAAGCGGATCTCGCGCCCCATCTTTGCCTCGACATCCGGGCTCGGTGCCGCCTCCAGAAGCCGGGTGAAGAGGCGTTCACCGCTGCTGTCTTCGTCGACGAGACTCTGTGGTGCCGGGCCATAGAGATCGGCGGTGCCGTCGAGGCGGTCGACCTTGACAAAGATCGCGCCGGCCTCCGCCGCACCACGGCGGCGCAGCACGGCGACCACGTCCTCGACGCCGCAGCGCCGGATCAGGGCGGAGGCAAAAAAATCGGAGCGCAGGCGCAAACGGTTTCCTCTCGCGATATGGCACCCGCGCCGGAGGTGCGGATCACTCGATGGCGATACCCGCTTCGCGGGCCAGCGATTGGGCGGTCGCCGGGACGAGTTGCCCCGTCACGGTGAGGCCGTGATCGCTTTCGAAGCGTTCTATCGCGTCACGGGTCATCGGGCCGTAGAGCCCGTCCGCCGTCAAGGGGCCGTAGCCGAGTGCATCGAGCGCGCGCTGGGCGCTCGCGATGCTGGCGTCCGGGTCAGTCGGGCCGGTCGAACCGGTGCGGGTGGGGCCGTCGCCATCGGCCAGAAGACTCGCGATCGTGCCGCCCGTCTGCGGCGCGGATCCATCCGAAGCGGTCGGGTCACGCCGTGTCGGGGGAACGGGTGCGGCGAGCAGTTCGTCGATGGAACGCGGCCCGCTCGCCTGTCGGGCCGGGGGAGCGGCAGGGGCGGGTGATTGCCGTGTCGGCGCGGATTGCGCAGGGACGCGCTGCGCTGCATCGGCCGGGGTCTGCAGGCGGGTGGGCACGGCAGGTGGTGTGGCCTGTGCGGTCGTGTGCTCCTGCGCGGCGCCGCCACTGAACAAGGGAGCGGGGTGCGGTGCGTTCTGCAGGGTGAGCGCATTGACGCTGACCGCCGTGAGCGCAGCCATGAAGATCAGTCCACCCAGCATGGCGCCCGGATGCCGCAGCGCCACAGCCGCGAGCCAACCGGCCCATCGCGATGCATTGTTCGTGCGCCGGCGCCCCATATTGCGCATATTCCGTCCCGATCGAACCGCCATCCCGTCACGCACTGCGCTTGTACTCCCTGTCCCTGTTGCGCGCGCCGTTCGTTTCCGACGCTTTCCCGCTGTGTTCGCTGTCCTTGTTGCGTGTGGCATCCGGTCTCTCGCGCTGGCGCGCCGCAATGTGGATCGGGATCGGCGCGCGCGCTTCTTCGCGCGCCTCCTCACCGCAATCAAGGGGAAGCTCGACGCTGACCAGCGTGCCGGCATCCTCACCGCTCTCGATGGCGAGGCTGCCGTGATGCAGGCCGATGAGGCCACGCACCACCGAGAGGCCGAGGCCGGTTCCCTCATGCGCGCGGTCGTAATTGCCGCTGCCATGACCGCTGCCGGCCTGGAAGAAGGGATTGCCCAGTTGTGCGAGATCCTGTGCGGCGACGCCGATGCCCGTATCGGAGACCGTAATGCGCATGCGCCGCGCATCGGCACGCAGCCCGAGGCAGACGCGACCGCCATCCGGCGTGAACTTCACCGCATTCGACAGAAGATTGATCAGGATCTGCCGGCAGGCGCGCTGATCGGCGGTGATGCCGGGTAGATCCTGCGGGATGTCGAGATCAAGCGCGACATTGCGGCTCTCGGCCTTGAGGCGCATCAGTTCGATGCTGCTGCGGGCGAGCACGGCCATGTCGAAACGGGTCGCGGTGAAATCGAAATTGCCACTTTCGATCTTCGAGATGTCAAGCAGAGCATTGACCACCTCGAGCAGATGGTGCCCCGATTCGCCGATGATGCGCGCATAGTCGCGACGCTGCTCGGCATCAAGGTAGCTCATGCTGTCGGAGGCCAGGATTTCCGAGAATCCGATGATCGCATTGAGCGGGGTGCGCAGCTCATGGCTCACCGTCGCGAGGAAGCGGCCCTTGAGCGCATCGGCATTCTCGGCGCGCAGCCGGGCTGCTTCGAGTTCGTCCTCATGCTGCTTCTGCCTGCTGATATCGCGCATCACGGCAATGACCGGGCCGGGACGCGACGCTTCGCCCTCGAGGCGGTAGGCGCGCATCTCGACCCAGATCACGCGACCATTCTCACCGGCGAAGGCATCGCCGTAATGCAGGCGCAACTGTGCACAGACATGCGCCGATCCCGTGGCGGCATCGCTCAGCGCCTTGAGATAGGCGGGGCGATCCTGGATATGCACGCGCCCGAGCAGGCCGCGCTCTTCGAGGGCGCCCGAGGGCACGCCGAGCAATTTCATTGCACCGGCGCTGGCGTGGCTGACATGGCCGTTACCATCATGCCAGGTGACGAGATCGTCGATGATCTGGAGCAGGTGGCGGTCCTGCGCGTCGCGCCGGGCGATCTCGCGGCGGTCATCAGCCTCGCGGCGCGAGGCGGCCGATACCAGTGCGCCGGCATGAGCGATGGCGACGAGCGCGAAGACCGGTGTCGCGATATAGGGCAGCCAGCCCGCCTGCGTCGCGCCGTTGTCCATCAGCGCGATCAGCACGACGGCGATGATGGCGACGAGCGTCGTCGCCGTCGCCGAGCGGCGCGAGCCCGAAAGCAGCGCTTCGAGGGGTACGGTGACGAGCCAGATCGTCGCGGCGGAAGCGAGCCCGCCGGTCGTGCCGGCAATTGCCACGATCAGCCCCGCAAAGGCGATGGCCGAGATCGTATGCGCCAGCGGCAGGGAGCCGGTCCGCGACAGGGCGAGGGCGGCGAAAAGCGGCGCGATCAGGCAGGCGAAGACGATGTATTCCGCCGCTTGCGGGGCGCCGCCACGCAGGGCGAAATAAACCGGAAGACAGGCAAGCGCGATCACGCCCATGATCAGGCGTGTCGCGATGAAGCGCCGATGCCGCGAGGCTTCCGCAGGCTCGCCCCGCGCCGAATCATGCACGAGATCAGCCAGCCTGCGTTGCAATTCCGAGTACCTGTCTGTGTTGACCATGCTGAACGCGAAAGCGCCGCGCTCCCTGTCTGTCGATTACGGGGATATTCACAGGGGCGACTTAAGCGAACACTAAGGCGACGATCCCGATGGGCGGGGCCATGGTTTATGGCGAATGCTTCGTTAACGCATGAAGCCCATCGACGTCTCTTTTCCGGACGCGCAGATACGGCCCGTTAACTTTGCGCGATGATCGGGGTGTGATCGGGGCGCGGCGGAAAGGAGCGATTCATGCTTTGCGCCCAATGCTCGCGCGCATAACCGGAGAGCCAGATGTTCTTTCTCATCCGCTTCCTCGCCGTCGTGGCCGTGATCTTCTACTTCTCGCCGGAACGGGGAGGGGACGATACCGGCATCGGCGGGGCATCGGTCGTGGCCGACGGCTTGCCGACTCCGGCCCCCTTGCTCGATCCGATGCAGGAATCGGCCGCGCCGCGCCGCGAAGACACGCCTGTGGATACGATCGCGGCAATCCTCCAGCGCGAGTTCGGACAGGACCGGGACGCGATCACCCAATATGCCCGCGAACGCCTCGCCGAGGAGATCGCGCGCGGCGCGGGGCTCGATACCGCGACGACGCGTGAGTGACTGTGACGTTCGGTCGCCATCGCCTGAACCGCGATGGCCGGAATTTCTGTGTGTCGGCGCGCCGCCCCCCTTGCGCGCGCGGCGCCGAGGGCCATCATAAGGACATGATGCCGACATTCGACGAAATCCTCGCCAATTTCGAATTCATCGACGATTGGGAGGAGCGCTACCGCTACATTATCGAACTCGGAAAGCTCATGCCGGCGCTTCCCGAGGAGGCGCATAGTGACGCCAACAAGGTGCAGGGCTGCGCGAGCCAGGTCTGGCTCGAGACGCATGTGGAGCGCGCCGAGGGTGCACCCGTGCTGAACCTGCGCGGCGACAGTGACGCGCATATCGTGCGCGGCCTCGTGGCGCTCTTGATCGCACTCTATTCCGGGCGCGAGGCAGGCGAGATCCTCGAAACCGATGCGGCGGAGATCTTCGATACGCTGGGCCTGTCGGAGCATCTCACACCGCAGCGTTCGAACGGCGTGCGCGCAATGGTTCAGCGCATCCAGCATGATGCGAAGATCGCGCTGGAAGAGGCGGCCTGATACCGCCTCTTGCGCAAGCCGCCCGGCTGCACCCGGTTCAGCTTCCGGCAGCGGCTGCGCGTCTGTGCGATGTCTGCTGGAAGAACAGGGCCTGGCTGATCACGGCGGAGACATTGGCCGGCTGAAACGGCTTGGCGATCAGAAAGGCCGGTTCGGGGCGTTCGCCGGTCAGGAAGCGCTCCGGATAGGCGGTGATGAAGATTACCGGCACCTGAAAGGTCTCCAGAAGGTCGTTTACCGCATCAAGGCCCGAGGAGCCGTCAGCCAGCTGGATATCGGCGAGAATCAGCCCGGGGCGCTTTTCGTCCGCGAGCGCCACGGCTTCACCGCGTGTGCGCGCGATGCCCGTCACCTGGTGGCCGAGACTCTCGACGAGGCTCTCCAGATCCATGGCGATCAGGGGTTCGTCTTCGATGATCATGATCTGCGTCGCGATATCGGCAGCAAGTTCGCGCCCCGCATCATCGACGAGCGCGCGCACGGCGGTAACGTCCCTGCCGAGGATATCGGCGACTTCTTCCTCGGCGAAGCCTTCGAGGGATGACAGCAGAAAGGCCTGGCGCGGAAGAGGTGTAATCTCGCCGAGCCGCGCTTCGGCGGGCAGATCACGCTCGATCGTCTCGCGCCGCTCGTTCACGGCGAGCGAATTCCATATTACCGTGAAGACGCGAAACAGCGCCAGTCGCGGCGAAGCCGCTTCGCTCAGAGGCGAGGGGTCGTTGATCAGTGCCTCGAGCGTCGCGGCGACATAGGCGTCTCCTGCGGCCTGGGACCCTGTCAAGGCGCGCGCATAGCGTCTCAGATAGGGCAGTTGCGGGGCGACGAGCTCGGCAGTCGACATACGGTGTCATCCTTGTACTTTGTCATCCGGGTCCGGCTGGCACGATATCGGTGCCCGGTCACGCGAAACAGCCTGCATGTGCTTGCACCGTCCGAACGTCAGCCACGGACGGACACGCGCACCTGCCTTTGATAACGCGCGATGTTTCCACAGGTTCCCGCCCACGTCGAAAAATTCTGCAATAACGCCGCTGGCACGGAACTTCTCCCCTCCTGCTGCATTGAACTCGTGCATGACGTAATTTTCCCAGGCCTTTCGATGGCTTGCGCGCGGTGAATATGAGGCATTGTTCCATGAACAGACGATTGGAGCCACGGGCTCTGTCAGCCGTCGCCGACAGGGTGACATCCGGCGGATCTCCGGTAAGACAACAGGAAGAGCGACAGTTGAGCGCCCGTGAAGCGCGGGAGCGGGTGCGTGATCATCGGGGGCAGGACGACATGGCCGATCGCGAAAAGGGCGGGGTACCGGGTGCCGGGACGGGCGCCGATGCTGAGCAACACAAGCCGCAGCTCGACAGACCGACGCAGACGCGCATCGGCGATCAGTTGCGTTCCATGTATGCTGAATTGATGGACCAGCCCGTGCCCGATCGCTTCCGCGCGCTGCTGGACCAGCTTGATGATCCGGAAAACAGACCAAAGGCGGATCGGGAGGATGGCCAATGAGCATCGAACCCGAATTACGTGACGAACTGCTCGCAGCGGTTCCCAGCCTGCGCGCCTTCGCCATATCGCTTTGTGGCAAGGTCGACCGTGCTGATGATCTGGTTCAGGATACGCTGATGCGCGCTCTGGCGAACATTCATCGCTTCCAGCGCGGCACCAATCTCAACGCCTGGCTCTTCACGATCCTGCGCAATCTGTTCCATTCGGAATTCCGCAAGCGCAAGCGCGAGGTGGAGGATCCCGACGGCAATTACGCGGCCAATCTGGTGAGCCGCCCGGAACAGGGTGCGCATCTCGATTTCGAGGATTTCCGCACGGCGCTGGCGCAGCTGCCGGACGATCAACGCGAGGCGCTGTTGCTGGTCGGCGCCTCCGGTTTCTCCTACGAGGAGGCCGCCGAGATCTGCGAATGTGCGGTTGGCACGATCAAGAGCCGGGTCAACCGGGCTCGCACACGTCTGGCTGAGATGCTCGACCTGAACGACGAGAGTGCACTGGGGCCCGATCAGATGACCCGCGCGGCGCTGCAGCAGGCGGCGAGTTGAGCCGGGGCCGTGCGGATGTGCGGAAGGCGGCAGCTGCCATCCGCAAAACCGCGCAGTCGACAGGCATTGCCGGATGCGCTTAGCTTGACGCTCCGGCGCCGCGTTGCGCGGAAGCTGACGACGAGACGGTCATGGCCGCAGCCAAAGGCACACCCGATATCGAAGATCTGGCCCGGGTCGCCGTGACGGCGGGCCGGGCCATCATGACGATATATACCGGGCCCTTCGATGTCGAAGCCAAGCCCGACGATTCCCCCGTCACCCGCGCCGATATCGAAGCCGAAAACGTCATCGCCGCCGGGCTTGCCGAGATTGCCCCCGACATTCCGATCGTGGCCGAAGAGGCTGCGGCAGCCGGCGACATCCCGGATGTCGGGGACCGGTTCTTCCTCGTCGATCCCCTTGATGGAACACGCGAATTCATAGAGCGTAATGGCGAGTTCACCGTCAATATCGCGCTGATCGTCGATGGTGCACCGGTGATGGGCGTCATCCATGCGCCCGCGAGTGGCGAGATCGTCTTCGCCGACAGCGCCCGTGGCGCCTTTGCGGGGCGGGTCGCTCTCGAGGAAAATGAGCCGACAATCAGCGATATCCGCCAGATCCGGGCGCGCAGCGTGACCGAAGACGGGGCGGTCGCTCTGGTCAGCCGCTCGCATTGCGATGCGCAGACGCACGAAGCGCTCGCCCGCTTCGCACCCGGCGCGGTCAAGCCGCTCGGCTCGTCCCTCAAGCTCTGCCGGATCGCGCAGGGCGCGGCCGATCTCTATCTGCGTCATGGCCCGACCATGCAATGGGATACGGCGGCGGGCGATGCGATCCTGCGGGCGGCGGGGGGCTGTGTGGTCGATCTCGCCGGCGCACCCCTGCGCTATGCGCGCCACGTGGCCGGCGTGAGCCGTGATTTCGGCAATCCGGATTTCTGCGCCTTCGGTGATGCGCGCCTGAAGGCGCGACTCTAGAATCCGCCCATAGCGCCCATGCCGCCCATGCCACGCAGCTTGCGCAGGCCGCTTTGCACCCGCACCCCCGGCAAGGCCGTTCCGGGCCCCTCGCGAAACTGGTAAGCCTGATCCCGTTGAGGCATGGCGGGCGCAATCCACGACGCCGGTGAGGGAGGCAAGCATGAGCGACGACGAGAAGAAGGCACCGGCATCCGGGCTGCGCAAGGGGCTGACGAGCTACGGCGATGCGGGGTTCTCGCTGTTCCTGCGCAAGGCCTTCATCAAGGCGGCGGGTTTCTCCGATGATGCGCTCGATCGCCCGATCATCGGCATCACCAACACGTTTTCCGATTTCAACCCCTGCCACGGCAACGTGCCGCGCCTGATCGAGGCGGTGAAGCGCGGTGTCATGCTGGCGGGTGGTCTGCCGATGGAATTTCCCACCATCTCGATCCACGAGAGCTTTTCAAATCCCACCCTCCATGTTCCTGCGCAATCTCATGGCCATGGAGACCGAGGAGATGGTGCGCGCCCAGCCGATGGATGCCGTGGTGATGATCGGCGGCTGCGACAAGACCGTCCCGGCCCAGCTGATGGCGGCGGCGAGCGCCGATATTCCCGCCATCCAGCTGATCACCGGGCCGATGCTCGTCGGCCATCACAAGGGCGAGGTGCTCGGCGCCTGCACCGATTGTCGCCGCCTCTGGGCACAGCATCGCGCCGGCGAAATCGACGAGGCGGAGATCGAGGCCGTGAGCGAGCGGCTCGCCCCGACGCAGGGCACCTGCATGGTGATGGGCACGGCGAGCACGATGGGCTGCCTCGTCGAGGGCATGGGGATCGCCCTGTCGGGCACCGGCACCATCCCCGCCACCCATGCCGACCGGATCCGCTCGGCGGAAGCCAGCGGGCGGCAGGCCGTGGCGCTCGCGAAAGCCGGAACGCGCCCGACGCAGATCCTCGGCAAGGCTGCCTTCCACAATGCGATGGTGGTGTTGCAGGCGATCGGCGGCTCGACCAACGCGGTCGTGCATCTCGCCGCGATCGCAGGCCGGCTCGGTTTCGATTTCGACCTCGAAGAACTCGACCGGCTCGGGCGCGACGTGCCGGTTCTGATCGATCTCAAGCCCTCCGGCGCGCATTACATGGAGCATTTCCACTGGGCCGGTGGCATGCCGGCGCTGCTGCGCGAACTGCGCAATCACCTGATCCTGGAGGCGCCCACCGTCGATGGCGTGACGCTGGGTGAAGTGATCACCCGCGCCGAGGACGTACCCGGCCAGAACATCATCCGCACCCGTGACAATCCCTTGAAGAGCGGTGGCGCGACGGCGGTTCTGCGCGGCAATCTGGCCCCTGACGGCGCCATCATCAAGCAATCGGCGGCCTCGCCCGAACTCCTGCGCCATACCGGGCGCGCGGTGGTGTTCGATTCGGTGGAGGACATGACCAACCGCATCGACGATCCGGATCTCGATGTGCGCGCCGATGATATCCTCGTCTTGCGCAATGCGGGTCCCAAGGGCGCGCCGGGCATGCCGGAAGCCGGTTATCTGCCGATTCCGCGCAAGCTCGCCCGGCAAGGCGTGAAGGATATGGTGCGCATCTCCGATGCAAGGATGAGCGGCACGGCCTTCGGCACGATCGTGCTCCACATCGCCCCGGAAGCCGCTGTCGGCGGCCCGCTCGGCCTCGTGCGCGACGGCGATACGATCAGCCTCGATGTCGAGACGCGCCGGCTCGATCTCGACGTTGCCGAAGACGAACTCGCCCGACGCCGTGCGGATTTCGCCCCGCCTCCCCATATGGCCGGCCCGCAACGCGGCTATCGTGGCCTCTACCTCGCCGAGGTCAACCAGGCCGGAAAGGGCTGCGACTTCGATTTCCTGCGCAAGGATGGGGAAATCTGAGGGGAGGGTGCTCGTTGGAGAGAGACCGGGCCGGATTCGTGACAGTTGGGGATGGTTAAATGAGCATCCCGGGGCAGCCGCGCTGCTCCGGGATGTCGATCTCCTGGATGCTGATCTTCAGGCCGGTTCAGGCGGCGACGTGGTACTGTCCCTCCTGCGAGCCGTCGATGATGATCTGCGGGGTTTCGGCAGCAGGGGTGCACCAGGCCGACAGGTCCGCGATGCGCGGATTGTCGATCTCCAGCGCCTGTATGGCGTGCAGCCTGATCAGCGCTTCGGCATTGCTGTCTATCGCCTCGACCTCACCGCGCTCCCAGCGGCTGATCGCGAGCGGCTCGCGATGCACCAGCCGGGCGAGTTCGGCCTGGGTCATGCCCATTTCCGTGCGCAGGAAGCGTAACTCCCTGCCGGTCATGCTGGATCGTTTCTTGGTGATCCCCTCCGCGATGGCGCGGTGCAGGTCGTGCACGTTGGGAATGTCGATGCACTCTTCGCCTGCATCGTCGGAGATGAAGCTCACTCCGACGATCAGGACGTTATCGAGGCCGCATTCCGTGTAACGATACTCAGCCATATTCTATCTCCGTCCTCTTCACTGTAGCGTGGGTAATTATTCGTCCACCCACATGACTGTTATGATTTTCATCCATCTTGTTTTAGCGCTCGTTTCGACCTGACAGAGTCAGGTCGAGCGCGCAAAATTTTTGTTTTGTTGCATCATTTTGTCCGTCAGCCGGTACCCACCTGACGGAATGATGCTCCGGCGCAGGGAATGACGACAATACGGACCGTTCTGTTGTTGGAATTCGGTGACCGGCACTCTATCCGGTATTTGTAGAGGTTCTCGCGTGTCGAAGGTTGCGCGTCAGTATGGACAAATCCATGCTTCATTACATAATTTATATCACCTATAATCAGGTCGCGTTCCGCCATTTGCTCTTTGGCGTGAAGCGTATACGTCAGTGACAGACTCTTGTGTGCGGCAATTCCGCGAATGTTGTCGGTCGCATCCTTCTGGCTCCAGGGTTGGGGCTTCGCCATTCGATCTCCTTTTCAGACTATGACATATCACCGTGATAAGTTGCAAGGCTGAAATAAGTGGCGTCTCGACGGAAATCAAGATCATAAATTGCATTTTTGCACCTTTAATGGATATCGCTCGCCTGCCACGCCGCATGGTCTGGAGGGCGGCGCAAACATGCACGCCACGCGACCCTTCCCCGCGCCGCACGCATCGATTCGCGCTTGCCAGTTCCGCAATGCTCTGATAGACGATCGCTTCTTCCGCAGCGGCGCTGCCGCAGCGATCTTCGCCTCGCGCGAATGGGTGTATAGCTCAGTTGGTAGAGCAGCTGACTCTTAATCAGCGGGTCCTAGGTTCGAGCCCTAGTACACCCACCATATTCCGAACGGCCCCATCCGATTGAAGCGTCACGCCGGGCCGGCGAGGCTGCGGCGATACGATTCATCGCGCATCGCAGGCGCCAATGCCGCGTGTATCGCCGCTGCATGTGTGCGCGCTCATCGTCTTTCCAAGCCTGTCTTTCCAAGCCTGTCTTTCCAAGCCTGTCTTTCCAAGCCTGTCTTTCCAAGCCTGTCTTGCCAAGCCTGTCTTGCCAAGCCTGTCTCGCCGGTGGCGGAGAAGGCGATCCGCGCTCAAACATGCGCAAGGCGGCTGTTGAAAACGCCGTTCTGCGCGGCATTCGCGCGATCCGATTAAGACTCGGGTGACGGGGCGCGCGTCTACTGCCGCTTCTTCACGCGATCAGGTGACGGACGGGCATGCTGCCGACGATTCATACGCAGGCACTGGAATACCACGCGAGCGCCCCGGAGGCTGCGCGATTCCTGCGGGTCTATCGTGAATTCCGTTGCCTCGGCGATGGTCCGCCCCCGGCTGAGGCCTTTCTGCATGCCCTCGACCCCGATCTCATGCATGGCATCGAGGTCCTCGCCCCCGACGATGAGGGCTGGCGTTATGTCCGTTTCGGCTCGGCGATCATGGCGGCCTGCGGCCTTGACATGACCGGTAAACGCGTGGGCGCGCATGAACCGCGCATCGCCGAATACTACAAAGCCGCCATCGCTGCGATGGCCGAGGCCGAGGGCCCGGTTCTTGCGGTCGATCGCCGGTTCGATGGCGGATCAATGCATTTCTGGGAGCGGCTGATCGTGCCGGCCCGTGCGGAAGACGGTACTATGCGCGTGGTGGCTTATGTCCATCCGCGGGGCGGTCGGGAAGATCTGCTTGCCGCCATCTTCGAGGCATCGCGTGACGGCATGCTGGTGATGCGCGCCCTGCGTGACCCGGAAGGGCGTTTCGAGGATGCGGAAATCATCATCGCCAACGCGCGTGCGCGGGCATGTTTCGAGGAAAATGCACAGATGGAGGGCATGCGCCTCGGCGGCTTGTTCCAGGGTGTCGCGGCGCGCAGTCTTCATGCGCGCTGTGCCCGTGTGATCACGCGGCGCATCGCGGAGCGGTTCGAGCTGAATCTCGGTCCAGCAGACGACCCGTCCGATGCAGCCGCTTTGTGGCTGCGGATCACGATCCTGCCCCTCGATGACGGGGCGGTGATGTCTTTCGCCGATATCAGCGATCTCAAGAACGCCCTCATCGAAGCGGAAACCGCCCGGCGGGCATTGGCCCGGGAAGTGGAACTGCGACGACGCCTCGAGGATGAACTGCGTCAGCTTTCGCTGACCGATGAACTCACCGGTCTTGCCAATCGCCGTGCCCTCGAGCGCAAATTGCGGCACGAGACCGCGCGCATACGCCGCTATGGTGGACGCTTCTGCGTGATCGCGATCGATCTCGATCATTTCAAGCAGCTCAATGATACATACGGACATCCGGTCGGCGATGAGGTCCTGATTGCCGTCGGCGCCCTGTTTGCCGACGAAACCCGTCGCGAGATCGATCTGGTGGCGCGCACGGGCGGCGAGGAATTCATGATCGTCACGCCGGATACGGAACTCGCAGGTGCCGGAGACCTCGCGGAACGACTCCGGCACCGCCTGGAGACGACATCTTTCCGGATCGGCATGCATGAGGTCGCCGTGACGGCGAGTTTCGGCGTGTATGAATATGAACCGCGTGAGGATTATCGCGTCCTGCTTGCCGCTGTCGACGCCGCCTTGTACCGGGCAAAGGATTCGGGCCGCAACAATGTCGTGCTTCCCGAGCGTAGAGCGACCCGTGGCGAAGGGTAACCCGCCCTGGGTTGTCGCCCGTGCTGGTTGATCGCGCTGCTACCCCTGCGCGATGGGAGGCCGGATGATTCAAATACCCGTAGCGGGGCCGGCTGCCATTATCTGATTGTTTCAATGTATTCTTATTTTATTGGATGTATTGTTTCAGTCTGCGCCATAAACATAAGCTGCCTCGGCAGTTGGACTTCGAGACCTGCGCAGCCCAAAGCGTCTGGAATGACACGCCCTGTGCGCAGTAAAATGTCGATTTTGCGGAAAATTCGCGCAAGGATTGCAGAATTTCACGTTATGTTTTGGAATTATTTAGACTCTTTTGTGCACCCTGATGGTGAAGGCTGTTCTTGCCGACAATTCATGAGCGAACCGAACGCGGCTGGTGTTGCATGCCCCTGGTGATGATACTCGACGATCGGGTCACGAACCGGAATATCTTCGCGAAGCTCGCGGCTTCGATTTCCGATGACGTCCGCGTCGAAACACATGGCGATCCTGCTTCCGCCCTTGCGGCGATAGGGGCGCCCCTTCCGGATCTGGTCATCACCGATTACAAGATGCCCGGCATGAACGGGGCGGAGTTCGTGCGGCATTTCCGCCAGATTCCCGGCTGCGAGGATGTGCCGGTGATTGCCATCACCGTCTACGAGGAGCGCAGCTTCCGGCTGGCCGCACTGGAGGCCGGGGCGACGGATTTCCTGCTCAGCCCCGTGGATCATGCCGAATTCCTCACCCGGGCGCGCAACCTTCTGCAGATGCGTCGTCAGGCGCTGATCATCAAGGGGCGTGCGCATGATCTCGAGCGCGAGCTTCAGGATAGTGAGCGTTCCCGGCAGCAGTTGCTGCGTGACAGCAAGGAGCGGCTGGCGCAGGTCATCGATACGGTGCCGGCCTGTGTCAGCGCCTTTGATCGCGATGGCGCATGCATCTTCCTCAACAGCCGCGCCGCAGCGCGTTTCGATGTCGATGCGCATGGCGCGATCGGTCAACGCGCAGATGCGCTCCTCGGGGACGAGATGGGCGCGCGCTCGCTTTCCCTCGACCAGATGGTGTTTCGCTCCGGCGTGGCTCTGCCGACATTCGAGGAGGAATCGGCCGGGCAGGAGGGCGGTGAACCCGAATACTGGCTCACGACCAAGTCGCCCCTGCGCGACGGCGACGGGATGATCGCGGCGGTGCTGACGAGTTCTCTCGACATTACCGACCGCAAGAAGGCCGAGCGACATCTCGTGCATCTGGCCCATCATGATGCACTGACGGGCCTGCCCAACCGGACGTTCCTGCAGGACCGGCTGCGTCGCGAAATCGCCCGGGCCCGCCGGGGCGACCGGATATTCGCGCTGCTCATGCTGGATATCGACCGGTTCAAGACGGTCAACGACGCGCTGGGCCACCATGCCGGCGACGCATTGCTCTGTGCCGTGGGCGAGCGACTGGGAACCCATATCCGCAAGAAGGATGTGCTGGCGCGCCTCGGGGGTGACGAGTTCGCCCTGCTGTTGTCGGGAATCCGCAATCCCCAGGACGCGCTGGACAGGGCCGAGCAGATTCTGGGCGCGCTGAAGCAGCCGTTCACCATTGCCGGCGAGGATATCGTCGTGGGTGCGAGTATCGGTGTCGTGCTCCATCCCAACGACGGTGACGATGCCGAGGACATGCTCAAGAAGGTCGACATCGCCATGTATCGGGCCAAGGCGGAGGGGCGCAATCTGTACCGCGCCTTCGATCCGGCCATGATGTCGAGTGCGCGCGGCGAGATTACCCCTCGAGGCCGAGTTGCGCCGCGCTCTGGCCAATCAGGAATTCGAGCTTTTCTATCAGCCGCAGATCGACCTGCGGACGAACCGCATCGTCGGTGCCGAGGCACTGATCCGGTGGCGACATCCCACGCGCGGGCTGGTGCGCCCGCTGGATTTCCTGCCCTTCGCCGAGGAGACCGGGCTGATCATCCCGATCAATGAATGGGTGATCGCACAGGCCTGCAGTGAGGCAAGGGGCTGGTGCGCACATGGATTGCCGCCCTTGCGTGTCGCGGTGAATCTCTCACCAGTGCAGTTCCGCAACCGAAACATGGTCGCCCTGGTTGATGACATTCTCGCCCGCACCGGACTCGATCCGAAGCGGCTGGAACTGGAACTCACCGAAACCATCCTGATGCATGATGCGGATGCCGTGACGATCGAATTGCGTGAACTGCGCAAGCGTGGCGTCAGTGTGTCGATCGACGATTTCGGCACGGGTTACTCGTCGCTGGCCTATGTCAAGAAGTTCCCCGTCGACCGGATCAAGATCGACCAGAGTTTCGTGCGCAATCTCACCAGCGATCCCAATGATGCCGCCATCGTGCGCGCCATCGTCAATCTCGGTCACTCGCTCGGGATCGACGTGATCGCCGAGGGTGTCGACAGCGCCGACCAGGTCGAGATGCTGCGCGCGGAGGGCTGCGAGGAAGCGCAGGGTTTCCTCTTTGCCAAACCGCTGCCGGTGGAGGAGTTCCTCGCATTGGTTCAGGCTGACGCGGCGGTGGCGCGCTCGGCATGAGCGATAGCGTGAAAGCAGACGGGACGGGCGCGGGGAAGCGGATGGCATCGGCGTTCGGGCAGGTTTCGGAGGGGAGCGGCTCCAAAGAGCCGCGCGCAACGCTCATGCAGCGTCTGCGGCCATCGCGGCTTTTCGCCGACAGGCCCGATACCGAGCATGAAATGGTGCTGAACCGTCTCGTGATCGGCGTACTGATCCTCATTTATCTGCTGATTACCAAATTATGGGATCGCGAGGGCGCGCTGATGCCCTTCCTGACGGTCTCATTCTACGTTCTCGGTTCGGTCGGGGTTCTCGCGCATATTCTGCGTTTTCCGGGCACATCCCCGGTGCGGCGTATCGTGGCCATGGCGATGGATCTGGGGACCCTGTCCTTTGGTCTGTATGTCGGGGGGGCTATTACTGCGCTGCTCTATCCGATTTATCTCTGGGTGATCTTCGGCAACGGATTCCGGTTCGGCATTCCCTATCTCTTCACTGCCGCCGGTATGTCGGTGGCGGGTTTTGGTGCTGTGGCGTTCACGGCGGATTATTGGAGCGGCCATGCATTGTTGGCGACCGGTCTGCTCATAGGCCTTTTGGTGATCCCCGCCTATGCTGCGACACTCATCGCAAAACTGTCGCGGGCGAAGCGTGAGGCCGAGGAAGCCAGTCGACAGAAGAGCCTCTTCCTGGCCAGTGTGAGCCATGAATTGCGCACACCGCTCAATGCCATCATCGGATTGAGCGACCTCCTCAAGGATACCCCTCTCGACAGCAACCAGCATGCCATGGCGGATACCATCCAGAGGGCCGGGACGAGCCTGTTGGAGCACATCAACGACATTCTCGACTTCTCCCGTCTCGAAGCTGGGCAGATGCCCAGTGAGAAAACCGATTTCGATCTGCATCACAGTCTTCGCGAGGCGGTCGCCATGGTTTCGGCCCAGGCCGGGCTCAAGGGCGTGCAGGTAGCATATGCGATTGCCAGCGACCTGCCGGCCTTGGTTCATGGCGAGCGCAGGCAATTCCAGGAGATTCTCGTCAACCTTGCCGGGAACGCGGTCAAGTTCACGCAGGAGGGCCATGTCCTCGTGCGTGCGGTTCTGCTGGCCAACGACGATACGGGGATCACGCTCGAGGTGGCGGTTGCGGATACCGGGATCGGTATTGCGCCAGAGGCCTGCGAGCGGATATTCGAGAGCTTCGCTCAGGCCGATGAAACCATAATCAACAGCTTCGGCGGAACAGGGCTCGGCCTCGCCATCGTACGTCAGCTGGTAACGCTGAATGGTGGTGAAATCAGCGTGAACAGTACACCCGGCAAGGGCTCGACCTTCCGCTTCAGCTTTCGCCTGACGCATGCGCGCGACGCGGATGTCGCCAACGGGGGGGCGACGAAGGGCCAGGCGCCGGCACCCATCCTGCTTTCGAATGCCGCCGATTCCACTTCACTCGTTCACCGGTTCGCCAGCGCTGGCCACCTGCCGCGTCTGGTAAGGGATGCCAGCGCGGCACGCGACCTGATTGAGGGCGATGCGGCACGCAATGGTCAGCCGGCGGTTCTCGTCATCGACGCCGAGGGGATCAACGCGGACCCGCGCGCGATTCGGCGCGATGTCGCCGCCAGTGACGGTTTACACGATCGCAGCACGATACTCATGAGCGCACAGGCTCCGAACGACGAAACCGCTCTGTCTTTTGCGACCTGGCTGCCACGTGACGCCGATGGCGCGCGAATGCGCAATGCGTTGAAAATCGCTGCGATGCCGTATCAGCGTATGTCGCGCACTGGTGTAACAGAGACGCAGAAGGAGGGTTTGAAGCTTCCGGCGCTGAAGGTTCTCGTGGCGGAAGACAATACGACCAACCAGAAGGTGATCGCCAAGATCCTCGAGCGTGCCGGGCATGAGCACGTCATGGTCGGAGACGGGCAGGCAGCATTGCAGGCAATGCTGGATCCTGGGCTGGGGCCATTCGATCTCGTGCTGATGGACGTCAACATGCCTCTGATGAATGGCATTGAGGCGACGGAGCGCTATTGTGCCAGCCTGCCGACGGACAAGCGAATCCCGGTCATCGCGCTGACTGCCGATGCCACGCCGGAGGGGCGCTTGGCCTGCCGTGCGGCGGGAATGGCTGCCTGCGCCACCAAGCCGATTCTGCCGCAACACCTGTTCAGCGTGATCGCCGATGTTCTGGACGCAGAACGCGGCACCGTCCGGGATTGCATCAGCATCGCGCAGGAGCCGAGCGGGATGCCCGATGCCATGGCATCAATGGCCGCGGATCCGCTGACTGAAGCGCCCAACGCATCAAGCGATGCCGACACGGATAACGAGAGCCCGCCGGTTATCGATGCCGAGACCTTTTCGCGTCTCGGTCAACTCGGCGGTGACAGTTTCAGGCGCGAGGTGGCCGAGAGTTTTCTCGCTGATGCGAAGGACATCATTGCAGAACTCGAACAGGCCGTTTCAACCCGAGATGCTGAAACGGTGCGCGATCTGCTTCATGCCATGCGCAGCTCTGCTGCGAATGTCGGCGCAGTGAGGATTTTCGAACTCTGTCTCAACCTGCGGGATATCGATGAGGCAGCGCTCGCCTGTGAAGGTATGGCGCATCTCGCGTCACTGCGTCGGCGCTACGACGAAGCGCACGACGCCCTCACCGCGTTGGCTCAGGCCGCCTGACCGGACACTTGGCGCGCAGCGGCGAGACGCCTGCAGCCGCGTCAGGTTGCCTTACCCGGCAACAGCGCGCGTTTGCTTCTCGCGGGCGCAGAGGTTTTCTTCAGGTGTTTCTGGACTGCTCTTTTCGCCTGCGCCAGAAGATCCTGTGCGTGCATTGTTGCCCGTCCGACGGTCCTGAGCGCCGAGCAGACGCTGCATTCGGCGCAGATCGGCATCCTGGAGCTGCATGGCGGCATCGACCCAAAGGGTGACGATGTCGTGCAGTTCACAATAGGGTAGTGGATTCGTCCGGCGCAGCGCCTGCTGCATTGCCACGCTGGCATTGCGACGACGGCGATCGCGGCGGATGAAGTCGCGCACCGCATCCTCGCCCTCGCCCGGCTCGGCAAGCACCTGAATGAGACCCAGATCGTGCAATTCCTCCGCCTCGAAAATGCGTCCGTCATTGATCATGCGGTGCGCTACCAGGGCGCCCACGCGGCGCGACAGCATGCTGTAGGCGCCCATCCCGGGGAAAAGATTGAACAGAACTTCCGGAAAGCCGAATTTCGCACCTTTTTCGGCAATGATGACGTCATTCGACAGGGCGGCCTCGAACCCACCGCCCAGTGCATCGCCCTGAACGAGGCCAATCGTGACAATGGGTAGCTGATAATTGATGTGGTTGGCATAGACGACGTCGATGCAGGCGGTCGCATAAGCAAGCAATCCGGCCTGATCGCGCGCCGCGATCAACTGCGAAAACAGAGCCAGGTCCCCGCCCAGATTGAAGACGCCCGGACGCAGCGACGAGACAACGAAATAGTCGAATGGACGCTCGGGGGAACCGGCGAAGAGATTAACCAGAGAATCCTGCATGTCGGACAGGCCGCGAAGCAGTTCGGGCGTATAACTCGGACGCCCTTGCGGGCGCATGCGGCACCAATAGGTGGCGAGTTCCGTGTCAATCGAAACGTCGAGCTCCTCGAAGCGATGCCCAGCCACGATATCCGTGGCCGCTTCGACCCGGTTGCGCGCAATCACCCCTTTCTGCGTGGATGAGGGCGCTGTTGCTGGTGCTGCGCGCGGCGCGCCGGTGCGTCCTGCCACCCAATCGAGCGCCTCAAGCGGGCGCATTGCCGCCTCGCCACCAGCGCCGTTCCGCTCACTGAAGGAGCCGCGCAAGCGCCGCCTTTCACGGATCGCGATCATGGCGCTCGTTTCCGCCTGGTGCGCCGCGCTGGACTCACCGCCTGCTCTGCCCGCACCATGATACGCACGCATACGCATTTCACCGCCTCATCTCGGTTGCCGCCCCGATCGGAGCGCCTCCGTCCGCCGCAGAGACTATCGCGCCCTTCGATTGTGAAGGGAACCGCTAAATTGCTCCGCCGCAGGTTTACCATCTGTTAACGTTAATTTGCCGCGTGGCGGTGGGATGCGCAATAAATAATTGCATCTCGATTCTTTGAAACGAGCAGAAAAATGCGGCAAACGCTGAATTTTTGATCGGATGCCGATCCACGCACTCCAGAAAGCTGATCTTTAAGATGAATTTCTGCCATCGTATTGCTGTGGTTGCGCGCAGACGCTCATTTGCTGCAACCGTCATCCATGGGGATGAAATGGCCGCGCTTCGGGCGAGGATATGGGTGGTGCCGGTCGCCGCTCATGCTGATTGTGCACAATCAGCAGTCATTGTGTTTTATTAAGAATCGGTGATCAGCAATGTCGCCAATGCGCTGCGCACCGGATCTGGTATCGCGGCGGGGCGTCCCGTCTCGCGGGTGACATAGACATGCACGAAATGTCCCTGCGCCGCCGTCCGCGGCGCGCCTTCGCGGAAGATGCCGATGCGGTAGGTCACCGAGGAGCGCCCCAGCCGCGTCACCGCGAGGCCTGTCTCCAGCGCGTCCGGGAAGGCGACCGATTCGAAATAGCTGCACCCGGTCTCGGCCACGAGGCCGACGATATCGCTGCCGGCGATGTCGAGCAGGCCGTTCTCGACGAGAAAGGCGTTCACCGCCGTGTCGAAATAGGAATAGTAGACCACGTTGTTCACATGGCCATAGACGTCGTTGTCCATCCAGCGCGTGGGCATCGCACGAAACAGCGCGAAGGCGGCGCGGGGCAGGGGGCGCGGACGTGTGTCGTTTCCGGCGGATCCGGTCATTGCGTCGCCCTCACCAGGCAGCTTCATAGATGGCCAATGCATCCGCCCGCGTGACCTCGCGCGGATTATTGACGAGAAGTCGGGTCTGTTTCATCGCATCATCCGCGAGCGTCTCCAGCGCCTCGCGCGGCACGCCGAGATCGCGCAGGCGCGCCGCGAGGCCGAGATCGGCCGAGAGCGCCGTGACGGCGTCGATCACCGCCTGCGGATCGCTGCCGCCGGCCAGGGCGGGGAAGATGTCGCCGCCCAGAAGTGCGTAGGCATCGCCACAGGCGGGGGCGTTGAAGCGCATCACATGGGTGAGCACGAGGGCGTTGGAAAGGCCGTGCGGAATGCCGAAATGGCCGCCCAGCGGATAAGCCAGCGCATGCACCGCCGCGACGGGGGCATTGGCGAAGGCCTGCCCGGCCAGCATGGAGCCCAGCAACATGTCCGAGCGGGCTTCGAGATCGTCGCCCTGGTGCACGGCGCGCGTGATCGCCCCGCCCAGAAGCCGCAGGGCCTCGCGGGCAAGAGCGCGGGAGACCGGGTTGGCATTCGCGCTCGCGGTGGTGAAGGCCTCGATCGCGTGAACCATGGCATCGACGCCCGTGGCGGCGGTGGAGGCCGGCGGCAGGCCGAGGGTCGTTTCGGGATCGAGCAGGGCGATATCAGGCAGCAGCAGCGGGGAGACGACGCCTTTCTTCTCGTGCGCGCCGGTCGTGACGATCGCGATCGGGGTCACTTCCGATCCGGTGCCGGCCGTGGTCGGGGCGAGCAGAAGCGGCAGGCGCGGGCCTTTGGCGAGACCTATTCCGTAGACGTCGTCAAGCTGCTGCGGCGTGCCCGCAAGCAGCGCAACAAGCTTGGCGGCATCAAGGGATGAACCGCCGCCAAGTCCGATCACCCCTGTCGCATCACAGCCCCGCGCCATGGCACAGGCCTCCATGATCACGCTGTCCGGCGGATCGGCGACGACACCGTCGAAGATCACCACGGCATGACCTGCCCGATGCAGGGTCTCCGCGACCTGCGGCACGAGCCCGGTCTCGACCATGCCGCGATCGCTGACGATGAGAATGCAGGGCCCGAGTGCCGCCGCATGTTCCGGCAGCCGCGCAATGCTGCCGACGCCGAAGATCACGCGTGGCGTCGTGGCGAAAATGAAGGGTTTCATGCGGTCTCCTCCGGGATCATGGCGCCTCCGACCATTGCCGAAGCGGTATTTTCGCGGCAGGGTAACGCATATTCCGGCACTGACCAGCCGCGTCTGCGCCAGACCGGGTGCGAGGAAGGCCATCAGCCCTTGTTGCGGCCCGAAGGTGGCCGAGGCGCTTACAAAATATTAGAATTGTCACAAACTAGTTCTCTTGCCGCATTGCCCATTGCCCTATGTTTGTTTAAGCACGCAGCAACGCAAGAATTGACAGCGCTCGCGTGGTGAATGCACCGGAAGCGCGAGGCCGGTAACCGGGAGATGAAGGATGGCGCAAGCCGAATCCCGCAACCAGACGCCGCGACCCCTGTCGCCGCATCTGCAGATCTATCGCTGGACATGGACGATGGCGATGTCCATCTTCCATCGGGTGACGGGCGTGGCGCTCTATCTCGGTGCGCTGGTGCTGGCCTGGTTCTTCCTGTCGATGGCTTCGGGACCGGAGGCCTATGCAGGCTCCGCGTGGTTCTTCGGCTCGTGGTTCGGCTATCTCGTCCTGTTCGGTTTCACCTGGGCGCTGATGCATCACATGCTCGGCGGCCTGCGCCATTTCGTCTGGGATTTCGGCAAGGGCTTCGAGCCCGAGCAGCGTTTTCTCCTGGCCAAACTGACGCTGGCCGGTTCGGTGGGGCTCACCCTGCTGATCTGGATCGTCATCCTGATCGCACGCTGAGGAGGACGCATCATGGCTGAGAACCGTTTCGATACCGGCACCTCCATCCGTACCCCCATGGCCCGCGCCCGCGGACTCGGTGCGTCGGGCGGCGGCACCGAGCATTTCTGGCAGCAGCGCATCACCGCCGTGGCGAATGCGCTGCTCGTCTTCCCGTTCATCATCATTCTGGCGATGACGGTGGGGCGCCCATACGAAGATGCGGTTGCGATCATGTCGCATCCCCTTGCCGCGATCCTGTCTGCGCTCTTTGTAATATCAATAGCGATCCATATGCGGCTGGGGATGCAGATCGTGATCGAGGATTACGTCCACGGCAAGGGTGCCAAGGTCGTGGCCCTTCTGGCGAACACGTTCTTCGTCATCGCCGTCTCGGCGGCCAGCCTTTATGCGATCCTCAAGATCGGTCTGAGCCCCTTGCTCTGAGGGAGATGGAAGAAACATGGCGACGAACGGACAAACCAATGGCGGGCCCGCAGTGAACGGCGCGGCCTATCCCATCACCGACCACACCTTCGACGTGGTGGTCGTCGGCGCCGGTGGCGCCGGCCTGCGCGCGACGGTGGGCTGCAGCGAATCCGGCCTGCGGACGGCCTGCATCAGCAAGGTCTTCCCGACCCGCTCGCATACGGTCGCGGCCCAGGGCGGTATCTCCGCCTCGCTCGGCAATATGGGCGAGGATGACTGGCGCTGGCACATGTACGACACTGTCAAGGGCGCCGACTGGCTCGGTGACCAGGACGCCATCGAGTACCTCGTGCGCGAGGCGCCGGCCGCCGTCTACGAGCTTGAACATTGGGGTGTGCCGTTCTCGCGTACGGAAGCGGGCAAGATCTACCAGCGCCCGTTTGGCGGCATGACCACGCATTTCGGCGAAGGCACCGCGCAGCGCACCTGCGCCGCCGCCGACCGCACGGGCCACGCCATCCTGCACACGCTCTACGGTGCGGCGCTCAAGCACAATACCGAGTTCTTCATCGAGTATTTCGCCATCGACCTGATCATGGACGAGGATGGCCGCTGCCGTGGCATCGTCGCGCTCGACATGACGACGGGGACGATCCACCGTTTCCGGGCGCAGATGGTGATCCTCGCCACCGGCGGCTATGGGCGCGCCTATTTCTCGGCGACCTCGGCCCATACCTGCACCGGTGACGGCAATGCCATGGTGCTGCGCGCCGGGCTGCCGCTGCAGGACATGGAATTCGTGCAATTCCATCCCACCGGCATTTACGGCGCGGGCTGCCTGATCACCGAAGGTGCGCGCGGTGAGGGCGGTTATCTCACCAATTCCGAGGGCGAGCGCTTCATGGAGCGTTATGCGCCTTCGGCCAAGGATCTCGCCTCCCGTGACGTCGTCTCGCGCTCCATGACCATGGAGATCCGCGACGGACGTGGCGTCGGCAAGAACGGCGATCACATCTATCTGCATCTCGACCACCTTGATCCGAAGATCCTGCACGAGCGCCTGCCGGGCATCTCGGAGAGCGCGCGCATCTTCGCCGGTGTGGATGTCACAAGGGAACCGATCCCGGTCCTGCCGACGGTGCATTACAACATGGGCGGCATTCCGACGAACTTCCACGGTGAAGTGCTCACCCTCAAGGACGGCAATCCCGACCATGTGGTGCCGGGCCTGATGGCGATCGGCGAGGCGGCCTGCGTCTCGGTGCATGGCGCCAACCGTCTGGGTTCGAACTCGCTGATCGATCTGGTGGTGTTCGGTCGCGCGGCGGGTCTGCGCTGCGCGGAGATCGTCACCCCCGGTGAGAAGCAGTCGGATCTGCCGGCCAATTCCGCTGACATGGCCCTGTCGCGCCTCGACAAGCTGCGCCACGCCGATGGCTCGACACCAACGGCGCAGCTGCGTCTCGACATGCAGCGCACCATGCAGAACAACTGCGCGGTGTTCCGTACCGGCGAGATCCTCGGTGAGGGGCGTGAGCTGATCAACAATGTCTGGAAGGCGAGCGACGATGTGCGTGTCACCGACCGGTCGCTGATCTGGAACACGGATCTGATCGAGACGCTCGAATATGAGAATCTGATCGAGCAGGCTGTCGTGACCATGGAATCGGCGGCCAACCGGACCGAATCGCGCGGTGCCCACGCCCGCGAGGACTTCCCCGATCGCGACGACAAGGAATGGATGAAGCACACGCTCTGCTGGGCGGATGTGTCGAACAAGGCGGTCAATATCGATTATCGCCCGGTTCACGCCTACACCCTGTCGAACGAGATCGAGTACATCGCGCCCAAGGCGCGCGTGTATTGAGGTGTGGAGGGCGGCGTCATGGGCATGCTTGCGATTAGCGATGACCTTCTTGCGAAGATTGTCGATGCCGCGAAGCGACGTGGCGTCGCGCCGGAGCGTCTGGCCGAGGATCTTCTAAGCGGGTCGTTTGGAAAGGGCGAATTGCCGGGCGGTCCGACGGGGCGGCGTTCAGCTCAGGTTCGGCGTGCCAAGGACATCGCGGCGATGACGCCCCGTAACGTGCCGCAGACTGATGCGGTTACGCTCCTGCGCGAGGAGCGGGAGGCGTGATCGTGGTCGATGCATCCGTGGCAGTGAAGTGGTTCGTCGAGGAGCCCGGACACGATCAAGCGGTGGCCGTGCTCGCCTCCGATGAAGATCTTATCGCACCGGATCTCCTGGTCGCTGAAACACTCCACGCACTGCGTAAGAAAGTGCGTGGAGGCGAGATGAGCGCCGAGCAGTTTCTGGCGGCGAGCCGTGCCCTCCCGGAATTTCTCGATCGTTTCGAGACCGCACAGGCAACCTCCTCACGCGCCGCCGAACAAGCGCTCGCGCTGGATCACGGCTATTATGACTGCGTGTATCTTGCGATGGCCGAGGCGCAGAGCGGATTGCTCGTGACAGCGGATGAACGATTTGCCACCAAGGCGGCGTCCGCCGGTTATGTCGCAATTATTTCGTCGCTCGCCGCATGGCATGAGGCCGCGACGGCAGCCGCAGCTTCGCGTTCACCTTCCAACCCTCTGGACGGATAAATTCATGGCCAAATTCTCCCTTCCGAAGAACTCGCAATACACCGAGGGCAAGGCTTGGCCGAAGCCCGAGGGGGCGAAGAACCTGCAGGAATTCCGGATCTATCGCTGGAGCCCGGATGACGGGTCCAATCCGCGCATCGACACCTATCACGTCGATCGCGATGATTGCGGGCCGATGGTTCTCGATGCGCTGATCTGGATCAAGAGCAACCTCGATTCGACGCTGACCTTCCGCCGCTCCTGCCGCGAGGGGATCTGCGGCTCCTGCGCCATGAATATCGACGGGCAGAACACCATCGCCTGCACCATGGGCATCGACGAGTGTGCGTCGAGTGGAGCGGTCAAGATCTATCCGCTGCCGCATATGCCGGTACTGAAGGATCTGGTGCCGGATCTGACGACCTTCTTCGCCCAGCACGCGGCGGTGGAGCCCTGGTTGCAGACTGATTCACCGACGCCGGAGCATGAATGGCGGCAATCACCGGAGGATCGCGTCGAGCTCGACGGGCTCTACGAGTGCATCCTGTGCGCCTGCTGCACCACGGCCTGCCCGTCCTATTGGTGGAACGGCGATCGTTTCCTCGGCCCCGCAGCCTTGCTGCACGCCTATCGCTGGCTGGCCGACAGCCGTGACGAGCGCACGGGTGACCGGCTCGACACGCTGGAGGATCCGTTCCGGCTGTATCGCTGCCATACCATCATGAACTGCGCCAATGCCTGCCCCAAGGGCCTCAACCCGGCCAAGGCGATCGCCAAGATCAAGAAGATGATGGTCGAGCGTCACGTCTGATTCGTTCAGCTGCGGCGCAGCTCCCCACGCTTCGCGGTGCTGACTGCGACTTTCGCGTAACAGGCGCGGTCCTCTTGCAGGGCCGCGCTTGCGTTTTTGCGCGCGAAGGGTCATTTCTTGGGCAGGTCCGGAACGGGCGTCCCCCGAGGGCGTTACGGAAAGGGCATGATGCGGCACGCCTTCGGCCTGTCCGAACCAGCCGAGACCCTGATCTCCGGAAGAGCCGGGGGATGAGACGGGTTGCGGCTGTTGGGGTGATACGGGCGCCGGGTCCCTACCCGGTGGGGCAATTCGGGACGAAAGCCATGAGCACGAATACAATCGCAGAGACTGCCGAGCAAACCATCCCGGCACAAAGCATTTCGACATATGGGCGCATGATCGCCCGCCTTACGCTTATTCTCGGTCTTGCCGGGGTGATGGCGGCCTGTCAGACGGCGCGATTCGGCGGTCAGCCTCAACAGCGCGAAGTGGTGCGCGATCTCGAGTCCGGACCCTCGGCGCCCTCGGCCATCGTCATGGCCGAGCCCTTGGGCGCGCCCGGGAGTGACCGCATCGACGACTTCCCCGAGCTGGAGACGCGTAACTCTGGTGATGATGATCGTCAGCAGACGGCAGCGCGCAGCGAGCCTGAGCAGCAGCGCAGCCGGCTCAGCCGCACCAGCCTTGTCGGTTCCTGGAATGCGAGTGAGCCGGGCGGCGGCAGTTGCCGGGTGACCTTGTCCTCGACGCCTGCCCTGGATCTCTATCGCGCGTCCGCTTCGGGCTGCAGCAACCAGGAAGTGGCCAGCGTCAATGCCTGGGATCTGCGCGGCAGCGAGGTCTATCTGTACAAGCAGGGCGGCGCCGTAGCTGCGCGGCTGCAGGCTTCACGGGGGTCGATGAACGGCGCGATCTCCCAGTCCGGCGCACCCTTGACGATGTCGCGTTGAACTGGCGCAATCGGTTTCGGCCCCGCCATCCCGGCGGGGCATGAGGGATTTCCATGTCAAGCGTCAAACTGCTTTCAGACGACGAACTGAGCCCGGCCGCGCGTGCCGTGTTCGACGATATTCGCGCGACGCGCCAGAATGATTTCGTCAACAATTTCTGGCGCGCGCTCGCCCATGATCCGATCCAGCTGGAGCGCGTCTGGAATCAGGTCAAGCAGGTGATGGGGGCGGGTGCCCTCGATCCGCTGACCAAGGAGCTGATCTATGTCGCCATCTCGGTGGCGAACAATTGCGAATACTGCATCGGCTCACATACGGCTGCCGCGCGCGCCAAGGGCATGAGCGAGGCGCAATACCACGAATTGCTCAATGTCATCGCGCTTGCATCGCAGACGAACAAACTCGCCACAGCCCTGCGTGTGCCGCTGGATGCGCGCTTTGCGGAGCCGCCCGAAGGCTGATGCCGGCGATCAGGGTGAGCCGATCCCGGCCGTGAACCCGTCCAGAACCTGCAGCAGGCGGGCAATATCTTCGTCGCGCGACAGCCGGTGATCGCCATCCTTGATCAGCGTCATGGCCACCGAATCGGCGGGCATGCGCTCCATGGCGGCGAGGGCGTGTTGCCAGGGCACGGCATCATCCTGCATGCCTTGCAGGATGTGAACCGGGCAGCCTGTGAGGATCGGCTCGTCCATGATCAGATTGTTGCGGCCGTCCTCGATCAGCCCCCGCGTGACCGGGTAGCCGGCTTCGTCGTATTCGGATGGAATCATGGCCTTGCCGTCACTCATGATGGCGCTGCGGGTCGCCTCGTCGAATGCCGCCCACATGAGACGTTCGGTGAAATCAGGGGCCGGTGCGATCAGCACGAGGCCGGAGGGCGCGCGGGGGCGATCATGCACGCGCAGATGCCGCGTCGCGAGCAGCGCGATCCAGCCGCCCATGGAGGAGCCGATCAGGATCGGCTTTTCGCCCGCATGGGTGGTGATGGCGGCAATCGCTTCCTCGCACCAGCGCGAGATCGTCCCATCCTCGAACGCTCCCTCCGATTCGCCGTGCCCCGAATAGTCGAAGCGCAGGCAGGCGCGTCCCTGTGCTGCGGCGAAATCGGCGACGGCCTCCGCCTTGGAGCCACGCATATCCGACATGAATCCCCCCAGCCAGACGAGGCAGGGCCCGCTGCCCGGACGATATTCGACGGCAATCTTTCGGGCCTGGGGGCCCTTCCCCACAGTGATGAATTCCGGCATTGCTTAACGTATCCTCAAGGATCGCTCGTGAATTTGACGGGTGGCATGCTCTCGACAAGGTTCATACACTGGTGACGACATCTGCGCGACCACCCGACGGCGATTTGTTTCCCGCGCCGGCCCGGCATCCTCTGGCCGGCCGCACGATTCTGCAGCTCATCCCCGCACTCGAAGCCGGCGGTGCCGAGCGCACGGCGGTGGATGTTGCGGCGGCTTTGGCGGCGTGCGGGGCGCGGGCGCTGGTGGCGACACGCGGTGGGCGGCTGGTGGGTGAATTGCAGGCGGAGGGCGGAAATTGGGTACGCTTTCCCGCCGATACGAAGAATCCCTTCGCCATGTTGTGGAACGTACGCCGGCTCGCGCGAATCTGCCTGCATGAAGGCATCGATCTGATCCATGCCCGCTCGCGCGCACCGGCCTGGTCCGGACTGGGTGCTGCGCGGGCGCTTTCGCTGCCCTTCGTGACGACCTATCACGGTTCATACAACGCACGTTCCGGCGTGAAGAATTTCTATAATTCGGTGATGGCGCGCGGTGATGTCGTGATCGCCAATTCGCATTATACGGCGGGGCTGATCACGGCGATGCACCCCCAGGCCGAGGGGCGGCTGCGGGTGATCTATCGCGGGACCGATTTCACCGCCTTCGCGCCTTCTGCCGTGGCGCCCGAGCGGATCGAGAATCTGCGTCGGGAATGGGGCGTGGCGCCGCATGAGCGCGTGGTGCTGCTCGCCGCCCGGCTGACCGGCTGGAAGGGGCAGCGCGTGCTGATCGAGGCGGCTGCACTGCTCAAGAGCTGGGGGCTGACGGATGTCGCCTTCGTGCTTGCCGGAGATGCGCAAGGGCGTGAGAATTACGTCGCCGAACTCGAACAGATGATCGCGGCGCGCGATCTGACCGGCATGGTCAGGCGGGTGGGGCATTGCACGGACATGCCTGCGGCGTTTCTCGGGGCATCCGTGGTGACCGTGCCCTCGACCGAGCCCGAGGCCTTCGGGCGTTCGGCGGTGGAGGCGCAGGCCATGGGGACGCCCGTCGTCGTGTCTGATCTCGGGGCGGTGCCGGAGACGGTCTTGTCACCCCCGCAGGTCATGGCCGAGGAGCGCACCGGCTGGCGGGTCCCCGCCGGTGATGCCGAAGCGCTCGCCGATGCGGTCGCGGAAGCGCTGACGCTGGGGGCGAGCGCGCGCGAATCGCTGGCCCTGCGTGCGCGGCTGCATGTGGAGCGCAATTTCTCGCTCGACCGGATGGTGGCGGATACGCTCGATACCTATGCCGCGCTGCTCCAGCGCTGAAGCGGGGCGCCCTTGGGGCGCCCGTCAGGCGGACAGCTTTCTGTCAGGCGGACAGCTTTCTGTCAGGCGGACAGCTTGGCCATCGCCTCGTCGGTCATCTCGAAATTGGCGAAGACGTTTTGCACATCGTCGTGATTGTCGAGCGATTCGAGCAGGCGCATCAGCTTCTCGGCGGTTTCGTCATCCACCGCGATGGTGTTTTGCGGCTTCCAGACAAGGGCGGATTTGCGTGCCTCGCCGAAATGCTCCTCGAGCGTCTTGGTGACCTCGTTGAGGGCGCTCTGCGCACAATAGATCTCGTGGCCGTTCTCGGAGGAGACGACATCGTCGGCGCCGGCCTCGATCGCGGCTTCGAGCATGGCCTCCGCATCGGCGCGCTCGGGCTCGTATTCGACGAGGCCGACCCGGTCGAACATGAAGGAGACGGCGCCGGTCTCGGCGAGGTTGCCGCCGGATTTGGTGAAGTAGGAGCGCACATCCGAGGCGGTGCGGTTGCGGTTGTCGGTCATCGCCTCGACGATGACGGCGACGCCACCCGGCCCGTAACCCTCATAGCGGATTTCTTCGTAATTATCGCCATCGCCGGCCTGGGACTTCTTGATCGCCCGCTCGATATTGTCCTTGGGCATGTTTTCCGCCTTGGCCGCAAGGATTGCGGCGCGCAGGCGCGGGTTCATCGCCGGATCGGGCATGCCGAGCTTGGCGGCCACGGTGATTTCCTTGGCGAGTTTGGAGAACAGCTTCGAGCGCTGCGCATCGGCGCGCCCCTTGCGATGCATGATGTTCTTGAACTGTGAATGTCCAGCCATGGTGCTCTCGTCGACGCGCGTGTGATCGGGGTCCGGCGGCCGGGCCGACCGGTGAAAAGACTGACGGCTTATAGGCTTGGCGACGCGGTCTCGGCAAGCCCCGCCCGCAATGGGATCGTTCGGCGCGCGCGATGAAATCAATGCAGGACAAGAAATAGGAAAATAAGCATTGACAGCGCCCCGGTCTTATGCAATTAATCCTGAACGTTGAGGAATTGCGCCGAGGCGCAGCGTCTTTCACAAAACGTCCCCCCGGAGCTCCGCGATGACTGTACCTTCCGCACCGGCGGATGCGCCTTCGCGTGTGCTGGCGCGTTTCGCTTATGAGAACGGTATCGGTTCCGGCCGGCGCATCGCGGCTTATCTCGGGATGGAGACGGATGCCTTCACGCGGTTTCGGCGCGCTGCCGGCTGGGCTGAGCGCGGCAAGGCGCCCACGGCACGCGCGCTCGGGTTGTTTCTTGCCTCCTTCGATGCGCCTGCGGCTTCCTTATGCACCGAGCATGCGCGGGTGGATTTTGGTGCGCAGGCGCTGGCCGGGGAGCTGCGCGCCTTCGTGGCCGCGCGTCTGTCGACACTGGCAGCTCAGCCGGAGACGGCGGCGGCCCGCGACATCGTCGATCTCACCCGCTGCCTGAAGGAATTGACCATGCTCGAGGACAAACTTGCGCGCAGCCTTCGCGAGAATGAAACCGGCGAGGAAGGGGAAACGCGCGATGCGGCGTTCATGGGCACCGGAACGGCATCTGATCTGGCTGAGATCGTTGCGCTCGAGGTGGAACGCCTGCACGAGCGACATGGAGCGGGAAGCGCTCTGGAGGCTCTGTACCCCGCAGATGCGCCGGATGCTGGAGGCGACCTGGGCGCTGGCGGCACGTGACGATCAATTGCCGCCGACTTATGCGCGCAACGCCTCGCCCTGGACGATCTGGCTGGTTCTGGGCGGGCGCGGCGCCGGCAAGACGCGCACCGGCGCGGAATGGATCAAGGGCATGGTCCATGGCCTGCCCTGGCTGACGCGCCAGCCGATCGGCAAGATCGCGCTGGTGGGCGAGACCTTTGCGGATGTGCGCGACGTGATGATAGACGGGCCGTCGGGCCTGCTCTCCATCCATGCCCGGCACGAGCGCCCGGTCTGGACGGCGACGCGGCGGCGGCTCGAATGGCCCAACGGCGCGGTGGCGCTGGCTTTCTCGGCCGATGATCCGGAAAGCCTGCGCGGCCCGCAATTCGAGGCCGCCTGGGCGGATGAACTGGGCAAATGGCGCTATGCGGATGCGGCCTGGGACCAGCTGCAATTCGGTTTGCGGCTGGGAGCCCAGCCGCGCGAGGTGGTGACGACGACGCCGCGTGCAATTCCGCTGTTGAAGCGGATGCTCGCCGATGAGCGCATCGCGCTGACCCGGGCGCGCACACAGGACAATGCCGACAATCTCGCCCCCGCCTTTCTGGATGCGGTGGTGGGGCGCTATGCGGGGACGCGGCTGGGGCGTCAGGAACTCGACGGCGATCTGATCGAGGATCGCGCCGATGCGCTCTGGACGCGTGATCTGCTCGAACGCGCCCGGCGTGAGGTTGCGCCGGATCTGCGGCGTATCGTGGTCGCTGTCGATCCGCCGGCTTCGTCGCGGGCGGGGGCCGATGCGTGCGGGATCGTCGGGGTCGGGATCGATGCGGAGGGGATCTGCCATGTGCTGGCCGATGAAAGCGCCTCCGGGCTCAAGCCCAATGCCTGGGCGGCAAAGGCGACGACGCTGTATCGGCGGCTGGAGGCGGATGCCCTCGTCGTTGAGGTCAACCAGGGCGGCGAGATGGCGACGACGGTCATCCACGAAATCGACCCGGCCTGCCCGGTCGTGCCGGTGCGCGCATCGCGCGGCAAGCGCCTGCGCGCCGAGCCGGTCTCGGTGCTCTACGCGCAGGATCGGGTGCGCCATGTCGGGGTGTTTCCCGAGCTCGAAGACGAGATGTGCGACTTCGGGCTCGACGGGTTGTCCAACGGTCGCTCGCCGGACCGCCTCGATGCCCTGGTCTGGGCGGTGACGCATCTCGCGCTGGGCCCGAAGGGTGGCGACCCGCGACTGCGGTTGGTGTGAGGGTAATGCAGTGCGAACTCCCCTCTCCCTCCGTGGAGAGCGACTGTCTTTCGGGTCAAGCGTTTTGTTTTTGCCATGGCGTTTTGTCCCGGATGATGGCGTTGAGCATTGTGAGGAGCTTTCGGGCTGTGGCGACGATGGCGACGATCTTTGGTTTGCCTTGTGCGACGAGCCTGTTTCGGAATTCCCGGAGCACGGG
>HotLOscill_hetero_coDRAFT_1000116_pt1 | contig 53328 bp, 47 predicted proteins | sample HotLakmetagenome_2_FD_10650 | JGI IMG/M metagenome (IMG submission 10650)
GGGCGCATGAAGGCGCTCATGAAGGCGCCGGTCCTGGTCGATCTGCGCAATATCTACCGCGCCGACGACGTCGCGGCGCTCGGTTTCAGCTATACGAGCGTCGGGCGCTGAGACGGCCAGCGCCGCGCTTGTCGGAACGCGTATCCGCACCCGCGCACTCGACGGATTGCCTGCGTCATTGTATACAAAGCCCTGAATTGTGAGGACGCTGATGCGATATGGCGTCGATCAGGCAGGCAGGGAGCGCCCCATGGCAGAAGTCACGCTCGTCGAGGTCGCCCCGCGCGACGGCATCCAGAACGAACCGACAATCCTTGATCGTGCGATGAAACAGGCCCTGATCGGCAAGCTCGTGGCCGCCGGGCTGCGCCGCATCGAGGTAACGAGCTTCGTCAATCCCAAACGCGTCCCGCAAATGGCTGGCGCCGGCGACCTCGTTTCGGCTTTGCGTGATGATCCCGCCATGGCTGTCGCGAAACCGTCCCTTTCAGCGCTCGCGCTCAACCTGCGCGGTGCGCGTGAAGCCATCGCGGCGGGTGTGGACGAGGTGACCTATGTCGTCGTTGCCAGTGAGACCTTCAACCAGCGCAACCAGGGCGTCCCGATCGCCGAGACACTGGCGCAATGGCGCGATGTCCGCGCGGCGGCTCGCGAGGCCGGCTGCATGACGAGCCTCACCATTGCCGCCGCTTTCGGCTGTCCCTTCGAGGGCGAGGTCGATCCGGGCCGCCCGGCCGCCATCGCCGCCGAACTCGCGGCGGCGGATGCGCTGCCGGACGAGATCGCGCTGGCCGATACGATCGGCGTCGCCGCGCCCGGCGACGTGACCACCCGCTTCGCCCTGCTGCGGGAGGCTTTGCCGGACCTGCCCCTGCGCGCGCATTTCCACAATACCCGTAATACCGGTCTCGCCAATGCCGTGACTGCAATCGCATCCGGCGTCACGGCGCTCGACGCCTCCGTCGGCGGTTTCGGCGGCTGCCCCTTCGCGCCGGCGGCGACCGGCAACGTGCCGAGTGAGGATCTCACCTACATGCTGCAGCGCATGGGGCATCTGGGCGGCATCGATCTCGACGCGCTGATCGCCACGGGCAACTGGCTCGGCGAGCAGCTCGGCAAGCAGCCGCCCGCCCTGCTCGGTCGCGCCGGCACCTTCCCCGGAAATCTCGGCAAGGCTGCCTGATCGGGCACAAATTGGATACAATCTCGATGGAATCTGATAGCGGAGTCCGGTCATGAACGACAGCCGTGAGCGCAATTACGCCGGCGTATTCGACAACCGCCTCGGCTTCGGGGCACGACCGGCGCTGATCGTGATCGATTTCCTGCAGGGCTACACCAGCCCCGGCGCTCCGCTCTTTGCCGAAGGCGTCGTGCGCGCGGTCGATGAGAGCGTGGCGCTGATCGCGGCTGCGCGCGTGGCCGGGCTTCCGGTCATCCATACCCGCGTGCTCTTCCATGCTTCCGGTCTGGATGGCGGCCTGTTCGCGCGCAAGGTCCCGGTTCTGCGCAGCCTTGTGCCAGGGGAGCCACTGGCGGAATTCGACCCGCGCGTTGCGCCGCAGGAAGACGAGTTGGTCATCGTCAAGAATTATGCAAGCGCGTTCTTCGGCACGAGCCTCGCCGCAACGCTCACGGCGGCGGGCATCGACACCGCCATCCTGATCGGCTGCTCGACCAGCGGCTGCATCCGCGCCACCGCCATCGACGCGATCCAGCACGGGTTCCGCCCGATCGTGCCACGCGAATGCGTCGGCGATCGCCATGACGGGCCGCATGAGGCCAACCTCTTCGATATCAACGCAAAGTATGGTGATGTGGTCGACAAGGCCGAGGTGCTGTCATACCTCGCACAGCGCTTTGCAGGCGACGCCTGATCCGGGGACGAAGCCGGACGGGCATTGCGCATGCGCGAAGTCATGCCCGCCTCATTCGCGCCCGCCGGGAATGCGCGGCCTCAGGTGCTGCCATCGGGATCATCGCGCCCCTCGATCATGGGGCGTTGCGCGACGATGGCGGCATTGACGAAATCCAGGAAGGCGCGCACCCGGGCGGCGTGGCGCAGATCGGGATGGGTGAGCACCCATAACCCGGCGGAGAAATCCTCCCGTGGCGGGGCAAGGCGCACCAGATCGGGGTTCTGCCCGGCGATGAAGCAGGGCAGGGGGCCGAGCCCGGCCCGCGCGCCGATGGCCTCGGCGAGGCCGAGCACCGTGTTCACCCGGTAGACAATATGCTCCGGGGCAACGTGTTCGGCGATGTAGCGCGTCACCTTGAGTCCGGCGAGATTGTCGCCCAGCGAGACCCAGCGCTTCGCGAACAGATCGATCAGATCGACAGCAGAAGGGTCGGGTACATCCGCGCGATGCGCATAGAGCGCCCAGGCAATTGTCGCGACGCGCCGTCCGACCAGCGTTTCCGGCGGGTTGTCGGTGGCGCGAATGGCGACATCGGCATCGCGCTTCGACAGGTTCAGCGCCTGGTTGGCGAGCACCACGTCGAGGCGAATCTCGGGATAGGCGCGCGTGAACGCGGCAAAGATCGGCGTCAGCAGATGCACCAGGAGCGAATCATTGGTCGTGACCCGCAATTCGCCTGCCGGTGCGATCGACTGGCCGGCGAGCCGGCGCGTGAAAGCGGCGACATCCTCGTCCATGCGCTCGGCCAGCGCCGCCATCTCCTCACCCGCCGTGGTCAGGACATAGCCGGTGCGGTGACGCTCGAACAGCTTGACCTGCAAGGTGTCTTCGAGCTGGCCAAGGCGGCGGAAGACCGTCGAATGATTGACGCCAAGCACTTCTGCCGCGCCGGTCAGACCGCGTGATTCGGCGATGATGCGCACGAGGCGGAATTCATCCCAGGGGATCTGCTGGGGAAGTGTCATTTCTTGCATCCATGCAATTTGAGTCTTACCAGGATAGCTATTTTATTGCGGTGTGGAAAGATTAAATGAGGAGTGACAAACCCACATCACAGGAGCCAGCCAATGGCACGCGTTCTCGTTCTCTATTATTCTTCCTATGGCCATATCGAAACGATGGCTGGCGCCGTGGCGGAGGGCGCCCGCGAAGCCGGGGCCGAGGTCACCATCAAGCGTGTCCCGGAGCTGGTGCCGCAGGAGGTTGCGCAGCAAAGCGGTTACAAGCTCGACCAGGCGGCGCCGATCGCGACCGTGGAAGAACTCGCCGATTACGACGCGGTGATCTTCGGCACCGGGACGCGTTTCGGCAACATGACCGCGCAGATGAAGAACTTCATCGACCAGGCCGGCGGGCTCTGGGCGCAGGGCAAGCTGATCGGCAAGGTCGGCGCGGTCTTCACCTCGACCGCGACGCAGCATGGCGGCCAGGAATCGACCATCCTGAGCTTCCATACCGTTCTCCTGCATCTCGGCTTCGTCATCGTCGGCCTGCCCTACAGCTTTACCGGTCAGATGGGCTATGACGAAGTGATGGGCAATTCGCCCTATGGTGCCTCGACCATCGCCGGCGGCGACGGCTCGCGTCAGCCTTCGCAGGTCGAGCTCGACGGTGCGCGTTTTCAGGGCCGGCATGTGGCGGAAATCGCAGCGAAACTCGCGGGTTGAGGCTGGTTCAACCGCGATCGGCGGCGGCGCGGCGCAGGCGATCCATGATCGCCGCGCCAAGACCATGCTCCGGAATGGGGGTCACGGCGATGCCGGCGGCCCCCGTTTCGTCAAGCGCGCGCATGGCGCCGAAGAGATTGGCCGCAGCCTCGCGCAGATCGCCGCTTTCGCTCAGATTTCTCGCCGCGACCGCTTCGTCGATGCCGCGCGGGGAGACCGTTCCAAAGAGCAGCGCCGCCTCGTCCGGTTCGATCGTCTCTGCGTTCAGCCGTACCCGCGCGCGCGGGGCGTAATGGCTCGTCAGCATGCCCGGCGCGACCGGCGCAGACGGCGCGCCGGATGCAGATGAATCATCGGCCAAGGCAAATCCGAGTACCGCCTCGAGCGCCTCGCGCGACACACCGCCGGGCCGCAACAGGCGCGGCGCCCCGCCGAGGCAGGCAATGATGGTGGATTCGAGCCCGACCCGCGTCTCGCCGCCATCGAGAATCGCGGCGATCCTGCCGGCCATATCATGCGCCACATGGGCCGCTTCGGTTGGGCTGATCCGCCCGGACGGGTTGGCGGAGGGGGCGGCAAGCGGCCTGTCGACGGCGCGCAGGAGTGCCGTCGCCACCGGATGATCGGGAACGCGCAAGGCGATGCTCGGCAGGCCGGCGCGGGCGAGATCGCTGACGCGGGCGGTCTCGGCCAGCGGCACCACCAGGGTCAGCGGGCCCGGCCAGAAGGCCTCGGCGAGGCGGCGGGCATGTGCGTCGAACACGCCCTCGCGGACGGCGCCGGCGAAATCGGCGCAATGGGCGATCAGCGGATTGAAGCGCGGGCGCCCCTTCGCCTCGTAGATCCCGGCCACGGCACGTGCATCCGTGGCATCGGCGGCAAGCCCGTAGACCGTTTCCGTCGGCAGTGCGACGCAGGCCCCGGCGCGCACGAGAGTCGCCGCCCGCGCGATGCCGGCATCATCGCCGAAGAGCATCTCGGTCGTAAAGGTGGCCGGGGCTGACGGTTCGGTCGTCGCGAAGCGGTTCGGCGTCGTCAAAGTGCTGTTCATCCTCTGGGCTGTATGTTCGTTTCCGGCTTCCTGTTTGAAGCATGCGCGTCACCGGTTACGATCGTCACGAGGAGTGATTCGATGCTCACGACCCACGATCTGGCGAATCGGCCGCTCAGCCTGACGATCACCGATGATGATGGCGGCACCGAGACGGTCTCGGTGCGCGCTGACGCGCAAGGTGCGGTCAGCATGACGTGCAGCTGCCGCCGCTATGCCGCCGAGGGCTGGTGCCGGCACCTCGTCGATCTCGCCTGCATGCGCCTGCGCGATTGCGGCATCACCGATCCGGATGTCGACGCCCGTTTCGAGGAAGTCGTCGCGGGCACGCCGCTCGAGATCGCCGCCAATGACATCGATTACCGGCTCGCGTGCGTTTCGCAACAGGCCGAGCGCGTCGCGCAGGCCTTGACCGCTGGCCCGTCCCGGGATGCGATGGAGACGCTCGCCGTGGCCGCACGTGATCTGGCGCAAGCCGCCGAGTCGGCATCCGACGCGTTGCGCCGGTTCACGCGACGTGCGGCGGGCGGCATCGACTGACGCCACCCGCAACACGGGTTTCACGCGGCTTCGACAGCGCCTTCGCCCCGGCGATCGCGCTCCTTGTTGGCCCGCTTGAGGGCGGCGGCGAGGATGGCGAGCTTCTCTTTCGTGCCGGTATTGTCGGAGGCGCCCTTCGCCCCGGCCGGGGCCGCCTTGCCGCGCATCTCGCGACGCTGGCGGTTGGCGACGTCGCGTGCCTTGTCGCGGCGATCGCGCAGTTGCCGGATCAGATCGGCGAGATCCTTGTCGGCGAGTTCCTTGATCGCGGGATGGTGGCTCTTCTCGACGAAGGCGAGTTCGTCCTTGTCGAGGGCACGTTCTTCGGTTCTGCGTGAGCGGGCCATGTCTTGCTCCTTGTTGATCCTGCGCGGTTGATGGGATGATTTCAGTCAGTCAACGCGATCTTGCCGGATGAGGTTGCGGCGCTTGCGAAAGCGATGAGCGCGATGGTGAAGGAGATCACGGCATTCCAGCCGGCCATGGAGATGCCGAGGAAGATCCAGGCGGGCTGCGAGCAGTCGATCACGCGCACCGTTTCGAGCTGGCGTCTGAAATCGTCCATGTCGGTGGCGCGTGCCGCCGCCTCGCCGCCGCAGCCGGTGGGGCCGAGAAAGACACCCATCTCGACACCGACGTGATAGAGCGCGAGCCCCGTTCCGGCGAGAAAGATCAGCCCGATCAATGCGAGGCCGGCGCGGGCGGGGCCGGGCTCCCGCGCAAGCAGGGTGATGGCGAGGGCAAGCGGGATCGCGGCGTAATACGGCCAGCGCTGATACAGGCACAACAGACAGGGCTGCAGCTCCACCACATGCTCGAACCACAAAGCTGCGGCGATCGTCGCAATGCCCATCAGCGCGATGGCGAGCGCGATGCCGCGATGGATGGCGAGGAGGCCGATAATCTGCACGAGATCACCTTCAGATCAGATAGCGCACGAGAACGAAGCCGAGCACGCCGACGACGGCCACGAGCGTCGTCAACAAGGCGAAATGGCGATCGATGAAACCGCGGATCCAGTCGCCGAAATTGTAGAGCAGCGTCGCCAGCAGAAAGAAGCGCGCGCCGCGCGTCAACAGCGAAAGCAGGATGAACATCCAGATATCGTAGGCGGCAAAGCCGGAGGTGATGGTGATCAGCTTGTAGGGGATCGGCGTGAAGCCGGCGATCATGATGGTCCAGTGGCCGTGCTCGGCAAACAGCATCCGGAAGTTCTCGGCCTTGTTCTCCAGCCCGTAGAGTTCGATCACCCAGAGCCCGACCGATTCGTAGAGCAGGGCGCCGATGAGATAACCGAACAGGCCGCCTGCAACGGAGGTGATGGTCGTGATAAAGGCATAGAAGAAGGCCTGATCGGGCCGCGCCAGTGCCATCGGAACCAGCATGGCATCCGGCGGGATCGGAAAGACGGAGCTCTCCGTGAACGAGACCGCGCCGAGACCCCACGGCGCCCATGGTCGCGCGGCGAGTGACAGGGTCCAGTAATACAGACGTCTGAGCATGATCCGTCCCCGCTGGTGCCGTTCGCGCCGGCCGGAATCGCCGCGCGAAGGTTCCTCTGTGAGCCAGCCTCCGGGCCCGGAGGCTTGTCTTAAGTGATCTGCGCGAAAATCGTAAGCGAAACCTGAAGGTTCGGTGCCATGCCGGTAAAATTCGTTGATTCGCCGGTTGTGGACGTGCTAACCGGGTGACGCGTTGCCCCTGTGGCGGAATTGGTAGACGCGCTCGACTCAAAATCGAGTTCCGCAAGGAGTGCCCGTTCGACTCGGGCCAGGGGCACCATTCTTTGCGCAGCAGGTGCTCTGCGCCTTCTTCCGCGCAAGATCCTCCGCGCAACCGGAACTCCGCAATTCCCCGCTCTGTCGGAGCGCGACCCGCTTCGTATGATACCGTCCTGCAAGAACGCTTGGGGGCATCGTCATGACGAAACGCATCGCGATCATGCAGGGGCATCCGGATCCGCAAGGCGGGCATTTCTGCCATGCGCTGGCGGAATCCTATCGCGCGGGCGCTTCAGCCGCGGGGCATGTGGCGAACATCATCGACACCGCCGCGATGGACCTGCCCCATATCCGCAACCAGGCGCAATGGAAGGCGCCGCCGACGGACGAGGCGGTCCTGCGCATGCAGGCCATTGTCGGCGCAGCCGATCATCTGGTGATCATCTACCCGCTCTGGCTGGGCGACATGCCGGCCATCCTCAAATCGGCGCTCGAACACCTCTCCTGCGGCGGTTTCGTCATGGCGATCGACGCGGACGGGCACTGGCAGCAGAAGCTGAAGGGCAAATCGGCCCGGGTGGTGGTGACGATGGGCATGCCGGCCCTGGTCTACCGGTTGTATTTCCTGTCGCATTCGCTCAAGAGTCTGGAGCGCAACATTCTCAGATTCGCCGGAATGAAGCCGGTGCGCACGACATTGATGGGGCGTGTCGAGGGGGAAGGGCGCGCGGCGCAGCGCGAGGCCTGGCTGGCGCAGATGCGCAGCCTCGGGGCCGGGGCGGCGTGAGGCAAGGCGCAGACGCGCCGGTAATACGGCGCGGGGAGCGGTCGTTTTGATGATCAACAGCGTCAACATGGCATGGCTGACCATTGCGGTCGCCGTCATCGTCTTCGCGATCAAGCTCCTCGCCTGGTGGCTGACGGGCAGCGTGGCGCTGTTTTCCGATGCGCTGGAAAGCATTGTCAACATCGTCGGCGGGAGCGTGGCGCTGGTCGCGCTGCGCATTGCCACCAAGCCGCCCGATGCCGAGCACCCTTACGGCCATCACAAGGCGGAATATTTCTCGGCGATTCTCTCCGGCGTCTTCATCATCCTCGCCGCGCTCGCGATCCTGCATGCGGCGATCAGGGGGCTGATGGATCCGCAGCCCTTGCAGGCGCCTTTGGGCGGCCTCGCCCTCGCCATCGTGGCGACCATTCTCAATGGCGGCTGGGCGCTCATGCTGCGCAAGCGGGGCCGGGCCTTGCGCTCGCCCGCGCTGCTGGCCGAGAGCGGCCATCTGATGACCGATGTCTGGACCTCGATCGGCGTCGTCGCCGGTTTCGCGCTGGTGGCCGTGACCGGCTGGCTGATCCTCGATCCGCTTGTCGCCATCGCGGTCGCGCTCAATATCCTGTGGAGCGGCTGGAAGCTGTTGCACCAATCCGCCGACGGGCTGATGGACCGCGCCGTCTCCGACGCCGAGCGCGCGCAGATCAGCGCCATCGTCACCGCGAACGGGGAGGGCGCGCTGGAAGCCCACGACCTGAAAACCCGCCACGCCGGCAGCGCCACCTTCATCGAATTCCACCTCGTCGTCCCCCGCGCCATGACCGTGGAAGAATCCCACGACATCTGCGACCGCATCGAACGCGCCATCCGCCGCGAGATCGAAGGCGCGATGATCACGATCCATGTGGAGCCGGACCCGAAGGTGGAGGAGGCGCCGTGTATTCCGATTGCGGATGGGGGTGGGGTGATGGATCTGGCAGAAAATGCCCTTTGATCGCTTCGAGCCCATACTCCCGGATGCTGCAACTTGTATGAAAGCTTGTTTTTCGACAGCATAGCACCAACCGCTACAAACCGGGCCTCTTGAGAAGTTTGCTCGATTACGGAAGGCATGAAAAATGAAATTCAAGGAAAGGAACCTGAGAATTCTAGCGGAAGCTATAATCGGCGATGCTAAATACTTTCCATACCGTTCTAGTAGCTACATTACATATTTTTTCGAAGAGTGTGATATGGATTATGTACACGATGGCTCGACGCGGTGGGCGTGGGTTTCCGGTGTACTTGCTGAACTTTTGGCAGAACCAGCGTCAGGGCCATACGTTCTACCTGATCGATTTGTGCATGTTTTCCGTGTTCTCATGCATAAGGCTGACGCCGAAGAAGATGATCCCGATCGCCTCCTTGCACTCGAGCATATCAATAAGCCGTTCTCTCGCGAAGGATTTGAAGCCTACTTCGGGGAAGATAACCTCCTCTACATCAGGCACATCGGTACAAAAACAGTCTCTCATGCTGCAAATCCCCATCGACCATTTACACCCACAGAATTGGAGCGACGCGAGAATATGAGCAGATACCTCAGCAAATGCTCTGAAGACGAACTTATTGAAGAAGTGCTACTGCCACTATTTAGGCAGCTAGGCTTTCATCGCATTCAAGCAGCAGGTCACAGGGACAAGGTTCTAGAATACGGTAAAGATATTTGGATGCGATACATTCTGCCGACGCAACACGTTCTCTACTTTGGTGTCCAAGTTAAGAAAGGAAAGCTTGACGCGGCAGGGGTAAGCAAAGGCAGAAACAGAAATATCTCGGAAATTTATCAACAGGCACTAATGATGTTGGGGCACGAAATTTTTGATCCTGAGACAAGTAAGAAGGCCCTAGTGGATCACGCTTTCATTGTTTCGGGAGGCGAAATAACAAAGCAGGCTAAGAACTGGTTAGGTCAAAAACTTGATGCTACCAAGCGAAGTCAGATCATGTTCATGGATCAGGACGATATTCTCAATCTTTTTACCGTAACCAATCAACCATTGCCGTCTGGCGCGCTTCCCGACGCCTCTTACTCGTCTGGCTTAGACGACGAAATTCCCTTTTAGGTTCCGTATTTCGTATTCTGAAAGCTGACATATGTCGACGCGCAACGAACGTCCGCTCCGTCCAGCATAGCTGCACCTCGCGACAGCGATGTCCCGGGCGAGCATCAAACCCTTTTTATTTCGCCCCCCCACCCCTCACCGCACAACCACCCGCGCCCCCACCTGCACCCGGTTATACAAATCGATCACATCGATATTCCGCATGCGGATGCAGCCGGAGGAGGCGGCGCGGCCTATGCTTTCGGGTTCGTTGGTGCCGTGGATGCGGTAGAGGGTGTCGCGGTTGCCTTCATAGAGGTAGAGCGCGCGGGCGCCCATGGGATTCATCGGGCCGCCCTGCATGGCGCGGACATGGGGCCAGCGCTCGCGCATGGATTGGGTCGGACTCCAGCTCGGCCATTCGGCGCGCCGCGCGATGCGGGCGGTGCCGGTCCAGCCATAGGCTTCGTCGCCGACGGCGACACCGTAGCGGATGGCCTTGTCTTCCTCGAGGACAAGGTAGAGCAGGCGCGCGCGGGTATCGACGACGATGGTGCCGGGCTCTTCCTTGCCGCGATAATCGACCTTGTAGCGCTGGAATTTCGGCTCCAGCGGCGTATCCGGCACGAGCGCCATGAATTGCGCGTCGCGCGCCGAGACATCGGGATCCGGCACGGTCTGGAAACAACCGGCCAGGCCGAGCGAAAGGGCGATCACCGCCAGAAAGCGAAAGAGCTGCATACGCGACATGCCTCGAGAAGGAACGAACTCCCGCCAGCATGCGGGAATCACCGTTAACCAAGCATGACTGTTACTGCTGTGAGGCGGAAGCGCGAATGGTTTGTGTGCGCCTGCCATCATGTTTCGGCCACAATGTGGCTTTCCCGCCACATTCCCGGGCCCGGGCCGGCGATCGCCCCCTTCGTTTGCAGGGGGCGGCGCGCCGCGATTCGCGGGGAGGGGTTTGAGGATCGGCCGAAACCGGTTATGCAACGGCCCTGTCGTGGCGCAGGCCGGTCCGCGCCGCCGTATCCGCCGCCGTGTCTGCCGCCATGTCTGCCGGAGGCGCGCATCTTTTGCGCCATTGCCGGAGAGGCTCCTGTTCAGGATGAAGCGATGTCGCTGATCGATTCCGCCCGCAAGGTTCTGGTGCCCATCCACAAGGAGGGCTACCCCTATATCGCCATCGCCGCATTGGCGACCCTGATCCTGGCATTCATCTGGCAGCCGCTGGGCTGGATCGCGGCGATCATCACGGCCTGGGTGTGCTATTTCTTCCGCGACCCGCCGCGCGTCACACCGATCCGCGACGGTCTCGTGGTGTCGCCCGCCGACGGGACGGTCAGCATGGTCACCGTCGCCGAGCCGCCGCCGGAACTCTCTCTGGCGCCGCAGCAGATGCTGCGGATCTCGGTCTTCATGAACGTCTTCGATTGCCATGTGAACCGCTCGCCGGTCACCGGGCGTATCGTGAAGCAGGTCTACACGCCGGGCCTCTTCCTCAATGCCGAACTCGACAAGGCCAGTGACGACAACGAGCGCAACGGGCTCGTGATCGAGACCCCCGCCGCCACGATCGGCGTGGTGCAGATCGCGGGGCTGGTGGCGCGGCGCATCGTCAGCTTCGTCAAGGAGGGCGAGACGCTGGGCGCCGGTGATCGCTTCGGGCTGATCCGTTTCGGATCGCGGCTCGACATTTACCTGCCGGCGGATACGGTGGCGCTCGTCGATGTCGGCCAGACGGCGGTCGCCGGTGAGACGGTGCTTGCCGATCTGCGATCGCAAGAGCCGCAGCGACTGTTTCGCGGCAGCTGAGCGCGGGGAAGACCGGGGGCGCAGCCCGATACGGGAGTGAAAGCATGAAGCCACTATTTCCGCCCTTCGCGCCCGATCCGAACGAGCCGCGCCGCCGGCGTTTCCGGCCCGTCCCGCTGCGGGTGCTCGCGCCCAACCTGATCACGCTGTTCGCGCTGTGCCTCGGGCTGACCGCGATCCGCATGGCCCATGAGGACCGTCTGGAACTCGCCGTCTACGCGATTCTCGTCGCCGCTTTTCTCGATGGGATCGACGGGCGTGTGGCGCGGCTTCTGAAGGGGACCTCGCGTTTCGGCGCCGAACTCGATTCGCTCGCTGATTTCGTCAATTTCGGCGTTGCGCCGGCGCTGATCATCTACAGTTTCACCCTGAACGGGCTGGGCGGGTTCGGCTGGGTGATCGCGCTCGTCTTCGCCATCGCCTCCTGCCTGCGGCTGGCGCGGTTCAATGTGATGGCGGAGGATCCGGGCCGGGCCGACTGGAAGAAGGATTTCTTCGTCGGCATGCCGGCACCGGCAGGGGCGGTTGCCGGTTTCCTGCCGGTCTACCTGCATTTCCTCGGCCTGCCGATGGATGCCTACATGGCCTTCCCGGTCGCGCTCTACATGCTCGCCATCGCCTTTCTGATGGTGTCGAGCCTGCCGACCTATGCCGGCAAGTCGATCGGCAAGCGTGTCCCGCGCTCCTGGGTCCTGCCGATCTTCGTCGCCAGCGTCGCCTTCGTGGCCCTGCTTCTGACCTTCACCTTCGAGATGCTGGCGGCATGTACGCTGCTCTATCTCGCGATGATCCCGCTGACCTTCGCACGCTATCGCCGGCTCGAGCGGGAGCATCAGGCCAGGGCGCGCGAGGCGCGCGAATCCCGGAAGGACGAACCGGTCGATCACAGGCCGTCTTCGCCATCCTGAGGCGTCACCGTGCCTGCCCCGGCGTGCCGTAGGCACCCGGTCCGCCGGCCTCGAACAGACGGCGCAGAAAGCCGGGCGCGATCGCCGAGAGCGGGTTCACCGAGAGCGTCGGCTCGCTCATCGGACCGGAGACGCGGAAATTCACCCCGAGCAGCCCCTCGCGTCGCCCGCCCCCGAGCAGCGGGCCGAAGAGCGGAACCTGCGCAAAGGCATTGTTGACGGCATAGGCGGGAACGAAGGTGCCGCGCAGATCCATCACGCGGTCGGCCATATCGACGAAACCGTCGAGCCGGAAGCCGATCTGTGTACCCCACATGGCCGCTTCTTCGAAAGTGATGCGGCCACCGGTGCGCAGGAAGTCGATGCGCGCCTGCGCGAAGGCGGTCTCGGCCACATCCAGCTCCGCCTGGCCGCGTGCGGCCTGTGAAGCGATGTTGCGCAAGGCCGGTTCGTCACGCAGCACGAAATCGCGAATGACCAGGCGCCCGGGGCGCTCATCTCCGCCTGCCGCGATCTGGAAGTCGAGTGCCCCCCCGATCATGCGCGTATAGAGATCGATGAAGCGCAATGTCACACCGGCATCCTCGGCTCCGATCGACAGCATGGCACGCCCCTGCGGCGTCAGCCCCATCCGGCCCGAGACCGGTGCACCCGGAAAGCGTCCGTCGAGTTCGAATTGCCTGACCTCGTCACCGGCGATCAGCAGGCCCAATCGCGCATTTGTCAGCGCTTCGCCGTTATGGCCGCTGAGGATATCGGCGCGCAGATCGAGCGCGATTTCCCGCCAGGCGCCATTCATGGCGCCACCGGCTGCCGGGGTTCCGTCGCCGGTGACCTTGTCCAGCAAGCTGCGGGCATCCAGCGTTTCGGCGCGCAGATCAATCCGTAGCGCCATTTCGGACGCATTGGCTTCGAGCCGTGCTTCGTCGCCGCTGGCGAGCCGGAACGGGCTCAGTTGCGCATTCACGAGGCGGCCTTGTGAATCGAGCCTGGCGCTGCCGCCGATCCGGGTCGGTCCGGCTTCGAGATCGAGGTCGGAGATGACCCAGCCATCGTCTTGCGACAGCATGAAGGACAGGCGGCCCGGGCGGCCGGCGGGTTTGACGAGGCCGGGGAAGGGCTCCGCGAGGGCGATCTCCGTCAGATCGGCTTCGATCCGGTAGGGTTGCGGCTCGCCGGGCACCAGTTCGGTCGTGATGCCGAGGGGCAGGCTGCCACTGACCGCGTCGCCGAGATCGAGCCCCCGGCGTGCGCGCGCTTCAGCATCGAGCACGGTATCGATCCGCAGGGCGAGCGGCGCATCGCGCGGGCGTGATGCGGCCAGCGTCATGACATCCTCACCGAGTTGCGCCTCGCCCGCGAGATCAAGGGCGCCGTTGCGAAAACCGAGGGTGAATTCCCCGCCACGCAGATCGTCCTCCCCGAATGCACCGCGCAGGGTCACGTCGGACAGCCGCCCGCTCACGGCGACGGAGGTCTCGGGTGCATCCGGGGCATTGGAGAATTGCGGGGCGAGGGCCACATCGAGCACGACATTGCCGGAAACTGCATCCGGATCGAGGGTCGTGGGCGTATCGCGCGCGATCTGCGGGGTGCGTATCAGTGATGCCAGCGCATCGGCGCCGCCCTCCAGCCTGAAGGTGACGGCGGCGGTGTTCCCTGCCATCCAGAAGTCATCGAAGTCGAATTCGGTGCCCGACATGTCGAGGCGACGCCCATCATCCATGGCGACCTTGGCGCGTCCGTCCGTGAGCGTCGCGCTGCGGCCATCCAGCCGACCGCTGACATGGACGTTCTGCAGCGGCGGCAGCCCCGGACTTGCCTGGAAGGTTGCATCGGTGATGGCGAAGCTGAGATCGATCGCCTCCGGCGGCAGGCCTTCACGCTGCAGCCCGGCGACGGAATCGCGCCTTTGCCCCGGTAGCGGGCCCATCAACCTCGCTTGTGCGGGGTTGCGCATATTGGCGAAATCATCGCCGGTCAATGTTGCGGCGACGGACAGGTGCGCGAGCCGACCGTCACGCAGGGCGCCGACCAGAAATTCCCGCGGTTTGTGCGCGACAAAGGGGGGCCAGATCCGCAGCGCGTCGCGGACGGCGATGTCGCGCACCTCGAGACCCGCCCGCAGACCGCCGGCATCCGCGTCGGATGCGGTCGAGAGCGTCATCGCGACATCGAGCCCCTCGCCCGACAGGGAGAGCTCCTCGATCAGCACCCCTGACGGCCCGACCCGGGCGAAGAGGTCGATGACGGGCACAGCCATTTCCGGCTCGCCCGGCTCCAGCGCCGAGAGTACCCCGTCGCGCCCTGCGAGATAGACCTGCCAATCGGCACTTTCGGGGTCGGGACGGGCAGTGCCGCGCAGCAGGAGTTGCGTGCCGTCGCTGGTATAGCGGAACTCGGGAATCGTGATCAATTCCTGTGCGCGATCATAGCGCAAGGAGGCGACCAAGCGTCCAAAGCCGAGGGTGGGCGCTTCGGGATCATCGAAGAAGAAGCGTCCGGGCGTGGTTTCCACACGCGCCGATACGACATCGAGGCGGTTCTGCGCATCGGTGGACAGGTTCAATTCGATGCCGAGCTGCAGATCGTGCGTGGCGAATCGCCGTGACAGACCAGCCATCATCAGCGCGTCGCTGGCAGGAAAACCGGTCACCCGGAGAGCCGCCTCGGCGCCGCCCTCATCTGGTCTTGCGGCGCCTTCGACATGCCAGGTCGTGCCGCTGCCCGTCAGGCTGGCAGTGATCCGCCGGCCTTCGCCAATCCGCTCGAACCGGGCATCGACACGGCTGAAGCCGACGCGCTCCCGGCCTTCGGCATCGACCAGCGTCAGCCGTGCATCGACGAGTCCCGCCTCGGCCATCGCACCGATCGGGCTCTGCGGATCGATCAGCGTGCCGATGAAACCGCCGAGGGCAGAGGCGAGGGCCGCAAGCGCAGCCGGATCGCTACCCTCTGCGGGTTCCGGCCCGAGCAGGCCCGGATCCGCCATCTCGGGATCGGCCTCGAAATCCGGGATCAGGAGGATATCGGCATCCGGCGTCGTCAGTGACAGGGCGCCGGTTTCGGACACCTGCAACCGTAATTCGACACCGACCAGTTCGAGCCCGTGGGCGCGGGGGGCGCCCGCGACGAGTGACCAGGTCGAGACCGGAATGAGGGCTGCAGGGGCGCTGGCCACGCGCCCGCCGCGCGCATCGCGGACGGTGACGTCGGCCACCGCCAGCGCCAGCCGACCGTCATGCATGTCGAGCGCCGCATCGCCGATCTCAATGCGCCAGCCCTCGCCGAGCTGGGCTTCGAGCGTGGTTGTGATCTGACCCGTCAGTCCGGCGAAGCGCAGCGGCTCGCTGGACACGCGCCAGTAGAATGCGCCGAAGGCAACGGCGACGATCAGGACCAGGATCCCCTTGGCGATGACAACGCGCCGGCCAATCCGGCGCCAGCGCGCGCGCCCGCGCGCGCCGGACGCCCGTCCGCGACGGCGCAGCGTTGCCGGCTCCAGCGCTCTGAGATCATCCGCTTCGCCCAAACCGCTCTTCGACACCCTCTCACACCCCGCCGGATTTCAGCGCCTGAACGGGGATACCACGCGAATCGCTTGCGCGGCGCCTACACTAGCGCCTACCGATGATCCTTGCGACGGCTTGCCGCGTATCATCGGCGTGCCATGCCTTCACGGCGATGTGCGCGACCGGTCATTCCGATCAGGTGACAGCAATAGGACGAAAGGAAGGCGTCATGGCGCTTCAAGTCGGCGATCCCGCCCCCGATTTCACCCTGCCCGCCACCGAGGAGGGCAGTGTCACGCTCTCATCCCTGCGCGGGCGCATCGTGGTTTTGTATTTCTACCCGAAGGACGACACCAGTGGCTGCACGAAGGAGGCTCAGGCCTTCAACGGCCTGAAGGATTCCTTTTCTGCCCGCGATGCGGTCATTCTGGGCATGTCGCCCGATCCGTTGAAGAAGCACGAAAAGTTCAAGGCAAAATACGAGCTTGCCTTCCCTCTTGTCGCCGATGAGGAGAAGGGGGTGCTCGAAGCCTATGGGGTTTGGGTCGAAAAGAGCATGTATGGCCGCAAATACATGGGGGTCGAGCGCACGACCTTCCTGATCGATCGCGAAGGACGCATCGCGCGAATCTGGCCCAGGGTGAAGGTGCCCGGCCATGCCGAAGAGGTGCTTGCAGCGGTGGAGAGCCTCTGAATCGGCTTCGGACCACTGATCATTGTCCGGCGTTTGTCGATTCTTAACCCTAACGGAGCCTAAATCACGTCGAAACGAAGCGGGTTGACGTGATGTATGATTCGACTGCGCAAATGCCGCACCGCATGCCCTCTCCCGGGCGGGGCCTGCCGTACCCACCGCAGCAGCCTCCCAGGCGCATTCTGACACTGCGCCCCCTGACCCTGGCGATCGCTGCATTGAGCTTCGCGCTCGTCACGGCCTGGGCCAGCGCCGTCACCTGGTATGTGGTCTCCAGCGATGACGTCGCGGCGGAACTGCTGCGCCGCGAGGCGCGGCTCAAGGCCGGATACGAGGAGAGTATCGCGGTCCTGCGCTCGCGGCTCGACCGCATCACCAGCCAGAAGCTGCTCGAGCAAGACAGCCTGGAAGACCGTGTCGCGGCGCTGGTCGGGCGGCAGGTCGAACTCGAGACGCGCCAGGCGATGCTGTTCAATCTGGGCACGCATATCGATATTGCCGGGCTCGACCTGCCGGATCTCGAATCACAGGAGGGGTTTGCGCCGACCCCGCTCGCCGATCTCGCCGATTCCGATGACGATGTCCGCGCAACCGGGTCGCTCTCGCAGCATCCGGTGCGCCGGCCTTCACCGATCCTGTCGCAGCGCACCCGTCCTGCTCCCGTCGCTTCCGACACGCGTCGGTCCGATGAGGCGCAAGAGCCGCGCCCGCTTTCCCCCGAAACGCTGCCGCCCGCACCGGAAGATGATGCGTTCTCGCTGCGTCTGCGCGAATCACGCCTGTCGCCCTCCGTTGATCCCCGGTCGTCGACCTCACGGTCGGAAAGCCATGGCGATGCAAATGGCCCTGTGACGGCCGAGCTGGCCGCGCGGCTGCGCGCCGTCGAGGCGTCTCTGGCGCAGGTCGAGGCCGATCAGTTCATGCGCCTCGACGCGGTCAACCAGAGTCTCGCCGGCGCGACGAAGAAGCTTCGCGACGTCATCGTGCAGACCGGGCTCGACCCGGATGCCCTCGACGCGTCGGAATCCGATGGGGCGGAGACCGGCATCGGCGGCCCCTATCTCCCCGTCGGCATCGACCCGGAAGGCGGGCCGTTCGAGGCCATGGTGTGGATGCTCCAGGAAAATCTGACCGAGCGCGAGCGCCTTCGTCGCGCCACCGAGCTGTTGCCCCTGGCGCGCCCGGCGGCGACAGAGTTCAGTGTCAGCAGCAGTTTCGGTGTGCGCCGTGATCCCTTCACAAAACGGCCCGCCCTGCATGCCGGGATCGATTTCCGCACACCGCGCGGCACCCCGATTCGCGCGGCCGGATCGGGGCGTGTCGTGGCTGCGGGACGTTCTGGCGGATACGGGAATCTCGTCGAGATCGATCACGGCAACGGTGTGAGCACGCGCTATGCCCATCTCTCCTCGATCGCGGTGGAGCGCGGGCAGATCGTCAATACGGGTGATCACCTCGGTCGTGCGGGATCGACGGGGCGCTCCACCGGGCCGCATCTGCATTACGAGACCCGCATCGCCGACGAACCGGTCGATCCCAACCGCTTCCTGCGAGCCGGGCGCATCCTGACGAAGATGCAGGAATAATCATGCGAATATAGCGCATATTAAGCTTTGCGGCGTCATATTCCCCAACCATCGAAGATCCGAGGTGGACATTGGGGAATTGTGGCGAGGCGGTCTGGGCCCTGAGCCCTCAGGCAGCGCTTCTGGGCGGGATCTGCCTGGGCGTGCTGATGCTGTCGCTATGGGTGGCCCGCCAGCACGAATTTCCCGGACGCGATGCTTTCGTCGTCGCGCATCTCGGTATGGGCTGGTGGCTCCTGGCCGCCATGCTGGAAGTCGCGGCGCCCACGGGGACCTGCAAGCAGGTTTTTGCGCAACTGGCCTGGCCGGGCGTGATGGTGGTTCCGACTTTCTGGGCGGCCTTTCTCTGGCAATACGCAAATTCATCGACAGAGCATCTGGGCGCAGGGCGGCTTGCCTTGTTGATGATCATGCCGGTCCTGGCCGGGATCATCGCCTTCACCAATGATCACCATCAACTGCTCTACGGTGTCGCTACGGCGCCCGCCCATGATACGCCGCGCGCACCGATGATCTATGATCACGGGCCGGTTTTCTGGTTCTTTGCGATCTATCTCTACGTCTTTCTGGTCTTCGGATTGTGGTCGATTGCCCGCGCGCTGGTGACGGTGCGCGGTTTCGCGCGAAGACATTATCTGGGCTTTCTGGTCTTCACGCTGATCAATATCGGCGCCAATCTCGGCTATATCCTTTTTGGTATCACCGTTTTCGGCTTCGATCCCACCCCGTTCAGCTTCGCCGTGACTCTGGGCGTCTTTACCTGGCTGATCGCCGGCAAGGGATTGTTCGATCTGGTTCCCGTGGCCAACCGGTTGCTGATCGACCGCCTGCCGGACCCGGTCATCGTCGTCGATGATGCCGGACGCACGGTGCAGGCCAACCCGGCAGCGCTGGCTCTGACGGGGCTGGCGCAGTTGCAAGAGGGGCTGCCGCTGGCCGAATGGCCGGGCTGCGGCCCGACACTCGCGCGCCATCTCGAAGCGGAGGCGGAAGGCGGGGATGATCGCCCCGCCGCCATCGGTACGGAGCCGCGCTGGTTCGAGATCCAGGTCGTCCATGTTGCCCCCGGCGCCGAGCGTAACGGGATGCGGCTCGGGCGCATGCTCTATCTGCGCGACGTGACCCGCCGCGAGCAGGTCGCGGAAGCGATGCGTGTGGCGCTGGAGACCAGCCAGGCGCGTCTTTCCACCATCACCGATCTGCACACGCAACTGGCACGCCAGGCTGTACGCGATCCCCTGACCCAGCTCTATAATCGCCGCCATCTCGACGCCTATTTCGGGGAAGCGGTCGCATATGCGCGCGGAAACGGTACGCATTTCGCACTGGCGCTGATCGACATCGATCACTTCAAGGCGGTCAACGACAGGCATGGCCATCTCGTCGGCGATGACCTGCTCAAGGCTTTCGCCGATCGGTTGCGGCTTGCCGGTGGCACGCGTGGGGAAGCGTTCCGGATCGGCGGCGAGGAATTTCTGCTGGCCATGCCGGGCGCGGGCAAACCGGAAGCCGTCGGCCTGCTCGCGGATCTGCGCCGGCGCAACGCCGCGCCGATGATGACCCGTTCCGGAGCGATCAATGTGACCTTTTCTGCGGGCCTCGTGGGACTCGAAGCCGATGGCGAGGACCTCGATACCCTGCTGATCCGTGCCGATCGCCGGCTCTATGCGGCCAAGCGCACCGGGCGCGACCGTGTCGTGGCCGATGATCCCGGCGCGGAGATCGCGCCAGCCGTTTCAGCCGGGCGGCCTTCGGGACGCGTCGCCTGAGGCGCTTGCGGGAAAACGCAAAACGCGCGTGCATCGCGCATGCTCGCCTGCAGCCGATATCCGGTTATGCTCGGCTGGCCGATTCAACCGTTGAGAAACCTGTCTTGTCCGCGTCGCCACCGCCAGCAGCCGAGCCGCCCGTCAGGCCGGGGAGTGCGAGAGCCTCCTTCCTCGCCCTGTTTCCCTCGATCATGCTGCCGATGTTTCTCGGTATTCTCGATCAGACCATCGTCGCCACGGCGCTTCCCGCCATCGCCGCCGATCTCGGCAATGTCGAGCGCATCGCCTGGATCGTCGTCGCCTATCTGATCGCGACGGCCACGGCGGCGCCCGTCTATGGCCGCCTCGGTGACGCCTTCGGTCGGCGCAAGCTCCTGATCGTCTCCCTGATCGTGGCGATGAGTGGCAGCACGCTGTGCGCCTTTGCCGTATCGACGGAAATGTTGGTGGCTGCGCGCGTGCTGCAGGGGCTTGGCGGCGGTGGTCTGATCTCGCTGTCGCAGGCGCTGATCGGACAATCGGTGCCACCGCGCGAGCGCGCACAATATCAGGGCTATATCGCCGCCGTGGCGGTGATCGCGAGCACTGTCGGGCCGGTGATCGGTGGGTTGCTGACCGAGTTCTTCGGCTGGCGGGCGATCTTCTTCTTCAACATTCCCTTCGGATTGCTGGCCATTCTCCTGCTCCTGCGGCTGCCGCCCGGTACGGGTGAGAAGGAGCCGTTCCGTTTCGACTGGATGGGGCTCGTTTTCTTCGCGACCTTCGTATGGAGCACGCTGATCCTCGTCGAGGCCCTGCGCGGAGGCGCGCTTGCGGCGATGGGGCCGGCGCTCGCGCTGGCCGGGCTCGCCGTGGCTGCGGCGATCCTGCTCTATTTCCGCGAAAAGCGCGTGGCGCAGCCGCTCCTGCCGGTCACGCTTTTGCAAAATCCCTCGATCTGGCGCGCCGACGCGCTGGCCATGTCGCATGGTGCCTTGTTCGTTTCGCTGATCGCCTTCGTGCCGATCTATCTGCGCGCGGTCTACGGTGCATCGGCGGCGGAGATCGGGCTGATGATGCTGCCGATGACCGCAGGCGTCGGTTTCGGCGGCTTCGCCGTCGGACAGGTGATCAGCCGTACGGGGCGCACGGCGATCTTCCCCTCACTCGGATTGATGATCGTGGGTGCGATGCTGCTCTTCCTCGCCTTTTTCGCGCCGGCGATGAGCATGCTGCAATTCGCGTGGTTTCTTGGCGTGCTCTCGGTCTTTCTCGGCACGGTGATGGGGGTGGTTCAGGTGACGGTGCAGTCGGAAGCCGGCAAGCGCATGCTCGGCGCCGCCGCCGCCTCTGTCGCGGTGGCCCGCTCATTCGGGGCGGCACTGGGAACGGCTATCGTCGGGGCGGTGCTGTTTGCCGCCGTGGGCGCGACGGGTATCGCGATTTCCGGCCCGCTGGAAGCGGTGCTGCAAGGCAGCGAGACGGCGCTGTCGGGCATCGATGCGGCGACGGAGGCCGCAATCCGTGAGGCGGTAGCCACCGGATTCCGCAGTGTGTTCCTGACCATCTTCGTCTTCTCGATGATCGGTTGCGCCCTGTCCTGGACGATCCCGCGCCGGACGGTGTGATTCCCGTCTCTCGCGGAGCGCCCGCCACGGATCAGTGACGCGTGCGCCGGGGTTGTTCTGCGCTTCCGCCGTCATCCGGAGTGCGGCTCTCGCCGTCACCTCTCAGCGAGATCCGCCGACCGGCATTGTCGGGACGCGGCAGGCCGGCATGGGCCGCACGCATGATCTCGAGATTGCGCCGGATCTCCTCGGGAAACGGCGTGACCTTGCGCTTGCCCATATCGACATGCAGCCCGAGCATTTCGCAGGAGGCCGAGAGCCAGCCTTCAGTGGCGTGGCGCAGTTCGAGATAGAGATGCATGCGTTTTTCATCGCAATCGAGCAATTGCAGCGTCACCCGCACCGGGTGCTCGTAGTGCAATTCGCGTGCATAGAGCACATGCGTTTCGGCGATGAAATAGGAGGCACGCCGCGCCTCGACATAATCAGGCCCGAGCCCGACCATCGCAAAGGCCTCGTCGAGGCTGCGATCGAACAGGACGTGGTAATAGGCCAGGTTGAGGTGGCCGTTGTAATCGATCCAGTCCGGCTCGATATGCATCGTCGAGGACACGAAAGGGGCAAAGAAAAAGATTGCTCCGGGCTTTTTCGCCGGCAATGTCGCCTCCGCTGGTTTCTTGAGCAGACAGCGTTCGAATTGCCGCTTCGAAAGTCAAGCGATTATCGCGGATCTGGTCATGTTGCCCGGTTGAATTGATCGGCGGCGCGGGCCGTGGCGCGTTCAGTCTGCGCGATCAACGGGCAACGCGCCGGGGCAGGCCACGACGCCACCGGCATGCAGGGCCGGACAGGTGCCTGTCTTGCGCGTTCATCACGGTTCAAACCCGCCCGTTCGCCAGTTCGAGCTTGCGCGTCAGCATGTCGGCGAACTTGGCCGAGGCCACGGGAAGCGTGCGTTCGCGCATCTGGGCGAGCATCAACCGACCCGGCGGAATGTCGCGCGGATCGATCACGATGGCTGCGAGCCCGCGAGCCTCCGCATGGCTCGCCGGATCATCCGGCGCCCCGATGGCGAGCTGGATGGTGATCGCGGGTTCGCGCCGCACGAAGGCGCGCAGGAATTCGAAGGAATTCGATTCGAGCACGATATTGGCCGTCAGCGAGCGCCGCGCCAGGGCCTGTTCGAGCATCTGGCGCCCGCCGAAGCTGCGCTCGGGCAGGGCCAGCGGGTGGCGCAGCAACTCGCGCAGGCGCAGGGTCGGCTTGCCCGCGAGCGGGTGATCATGCCCGATCACCGCGTAGAGCGGCTGCTCGACGATGCATAGCGGCTGCATGGCGCTCTGGAAGGAGGGTTCGATGATCAGCGCGAGATCGGCCGAGTAATCCATCAGGGCCTGCTGCGCGCTCAGATGATCGCGCACCAATACGTCGAAGGAAACATCGGGAAAGGCGGACTTGTAGGAAGCCACCATCTCCGGAAGGAAGGTATAGGCCACGGCCTGCGAACAGGCGATGCGGACATGGCCGCGGCGTATGCCGGAGAGATCGGCGACCTGCGAGCGTACGCGCTCCATCTCCGCCATCTGCATGCGCGCCTGCCGCACCAGCAATTCACCGGCGGCGTTGAGCCGCACCCCGCGTGGCAGGCGCTCGAAGATCGGTGTTCCGAATTCCGCCTCGAAATCCTGTATCCGCCGGTTCAGCGCCGATGCGGTGAGCGACAGGTCTTCGGCGGCCTTGCGGATCGAACCGATCCGCGCAACCGTGTCGATATAATGCAGGATCCGTAAGTAGCGCATCGCAATAGCCTTTTCGACTACCGCTGCAGAAAATGCAGCGGTGAGATCAGAAAATAGCAGACGACAGCGTCACTGGCAGCCTCCTATCGTCCGGGTCAGCGCTAGGGTCGGTTCAAGACATTCCGGGACGAGGCCTGATCGATCAGGTCCTTCCGACAGCGCCAAGGGTTTTGCGTCCGCCACAGCCGTTCAACCGCGACCCGCAACGGTCGCTACAGCAGATGGAAGGTCCCCACCATGGCCGGAATCAATCGCCGCGATTTCACCAAGCTCACTTTCGGCGCCGTCCTCGCAACGGGTCTCGCCGCGCCCGCCATCGTCAAGGCGCGCACGCCGATCAACATGATCCTGAACTGGCGCTATCAGGGCCCGCAATCATGGTTCTTCCTCGCGCAGGATCGCGGCTATTTCGAAGAGGAGGGCATCGCCGTCACCATGGACCAGGGCTCCGGTTCCGGCGCTGCGGTGACGCAGGTGGCGGGCGGCGCCTATGATGTCGGTTTCGGTGACATCAACGCTCTCACCCAGCTGCGCGCCCAGCGCGACGAGGATACGCCGCTGGGTGTCTACATGCTCTACAACCGCCCGCCCTTCACCGTGGGCGTGCTCTCCTCCAGCGACATCCACACGCCGCAGGACCTCGAAGGTCGGCTTCTGGGTGGTGCGCCCAATGACGGGGCGCTGCGCCTGTTCCCGGCCTTTGCCAGCATCACCGAACTCGATACCTCCACGATCGACATCACCAATTTCCAGCCCAATCTGCGCGAGCAGATGCTGCGCTCCGGCCAGGTCGATGGCGTGTTCGGCTTCGTCAACACGATCCGCTTCTCGGCGCTGCTCTCGGGCATGAATCCGGATGAGGATATCCGCTTCATTCGCTACGGGGATTACGGCATGGATCTGTATTCCAACGCGCTGATCGCCTCGCGGGCCCTGATCAACGATCACCCGGAAGCCGTGCGCGGCCTCGTACGCGCCGTCAATCGCGGTCTGATCGACACGCTGGCCGATCCCGATGCGGGCATCGCCGCCGTGGCGCAGCGCGAGCCGCTGATCGACCGCGAGGTCGAGAAGATGCGCCTGATGGCGACCCTGCGTGACGAGATGAGTCACCCGGAAATCGCTGATATCGGTATCGGCGATATTTCGCCGCAGCGTTTCGCGGAAGCCATCGACATCGTCGTTGCAGCCAATGATCTGCCGCGCAGCCCGGATGTCGGGGAGGTCTTCTCGCGCGACTTCCTGCCGCCGGAAGACGAGCGCGTGCGGGATCTGGGCTGAGGACTTGCCATGGAACTGGGACTGAAAGGGCGCGTGGCGCTGATCACCGGCCCGGTCAAGGGCATGGGCGCGGCGGTCAGCCTCGCCTTTGCCCGGGAGGGCTGCAAGCTGGCACTGGCGGGGCGCGATATTGCGGCGATCGAGCCGCTGGCCCGCCAGATCCGCGATGATGGCGGCGAGGCGCTCGTCATCGCCTGCGACATGACGGATGCAAGCGCATGTGAAACCGCGGTCAGCATCACCACCGAGGCGCTCGGCCCCGTCGATATCCTCGTGAACGTGGCCGGCGGCTCCGGGCCGATCGGCAAGACCGGGGTGGAGACGACGCCGGAGGAATTCGACGACATCGTCGTGCTCAACATGCGCGGCCCCTTCAACATGATGCGCGCCGTCCTGCCCGGCATGATGGCGCGGCGTGCGGGCAAGATCGTCAATGTCGGCGGTACTTTCGGCATGCGCGGCAAGGCCGGACGCATGGCCTATTCCGCCTCGAAATGGGGGCTGCGCGGCATCACCAAGAGCTTCGCCATCGAGGCGGGGGCCCACAATATCAACGTCAATTGCGTCGCCCCCGGCATGGTCGACGGGCCGCGCTTTCGCACCAAGGTGATCCCGGAAATGGCCGCGCGGCTCGGCATTACCGAAGAGGAAGCGATTGCCCGGCACGCCTCCGATTACGCCCTCGGGCGCGTTTCGACCGGGGAGGATGTCGCGCAGGCCTGCCTGTTCCTGGCCTCCGACGCCTCGCGCCAGATCACCGGTATCGACCTGCCCGTGGATGGCGGCTGGGCCATGTTGTGAGCTGCCTTCATCCGGCTCCCCGAGGCGCCCCGCCGCATCAGCCAGAGGATCATTGATCATGACAAAGCCCGCTCCCCGTCTGCAGGCCGTCGCCGACACCCCGCTGGCGGCCCCGGATGCGCCCGCCGCGATCTCGCCAGCCCGCGCCTTCATCGGCTTCGACCATGTCACGGTCACCTATGGGCGCGGCGAGAGTGCCACCACGGCGCTGGCACCGACCACGCTCGCCATCGAGAAGGGCGATTTCGTCGCCCTGGTCGGTCCCTCGGGCTGCGGCAAGTCGACCCTGCTCAAACTCGTGGCGGAACTCCTGAAACCCACAAGCGGCAATATCTTCGTCGCGGGCCGCGAAGTCGGTGCGGAGCCGATCCGTATCGGTATGGCCTATCAGAACGCCACTTTGCTGCCCTGGCTCAACATCCGCGACAACGTTATGCTGCCGCTCAAGATCGTGCCTCCCTTCCGCGCGCGCTACCGCTCCGCCCGCAAGGGCGAGTTCCGCGACCGGGTGGACGCGCTGCTCGAACAGGTCGGTCTCGCGGGCTTTGCCGAGAAATACCCCTGGCAGCTCTCTGGCGGCATGATGCAGCGGGCCAATCTCAGCCGGGCGCTGATCCATGAGCCCAACCTGCTTCTGCTCGACGAGCCCTTCGGTGCGCTCGACCAGTTTACCCGCGAGGAATTGTGGGGGGTGATGCAGGATCTGTGGATGGCGACGAAGACGACGGTACTGCTCGTCACCCATGATCTGCGCGAATCGGCTTTTCTCGCCAACCGGATCTGCGTGATGAGCGCCCGCCCCGGGCGGATCATCGAGGATCGCAAGGTGCCTTTCGCGCATCCGCGCAGCATCGATCAGACCTATGACGCCGATTTCGTCGGCCTCACCCAGCATCTGCGCAGCCTGATCATGGAGGCGCGGGCTGAAACCGGTTCCGGCATTGTCGCGCCGCAACACGCCCCGGAAGGAGCCTGAGCATGTCGATTGCCGCCACTTTGCGCCGCCGCGCCGCTTCGATCTCGCTGATCGTGGGCATATTCCTGTTCTGGGAAGCCGCCTGTGTAATCTTCAACATCTCCGACCTGGTGCTGCCGCGCCCCAGCCAGGTCATCGAGACGCTGGTTCGATCTGCGCCGGGAATCTGGCCGCATGCCTATCAGACGCTCTATACCACCCTCGTCGGCTTCTCGCTGGGTGTGTGTATCGGCCTGTCGCTGGGGGTGCTGATCGGGTCCTCCCGGCTTGCTTTCGACACGGCCTATCCGCTGCTCGTCGGTATTTCCTCGATCCCGAAAGTGGCGGTCGTGCCGATCTTCGTGCTCTGGTTCGGCGCAGGCACCGTGCCGGCGATCCTCACCGCGATGATCATCTGCATCTTCCCGATCGTGGTGAATGTCGCGACCGGCATCGCCACGGTCGAGCCCGAGCTCGAGGATGTGATGAAGACCCTCAAGGCCTCGAAGACCGAGATCCTGTGGAATGTCGGCCTGCCGCGCGCCATGCCGTATTTCTTCGCATCGCTCAAGGTCTCGGTGACCCTCGCCTTCGTCGGCTCGGTCGTGGCCGAGACGGTGGCGTCGAACCGGGGCGTGGGCAACATGATGATGATCGCCTCGTCCTCGTTCAACGTCCCCCTCGTCTTCGCGGGGCTGATGGTGCTCGCCTTTCTCGGTGTCAGCCTCTACGTGCTGTTCTCCCTGATCGAGCGCCGCGTCGCCGGCTGGTCGATGCGCAAGAACGACATCGCCGCCGGCTGATCCCGATGCACGGCATCCCGGCCGCGCCCCACGGGCGGTCGGGATGCCTGGTCCTCTGCCTCTTTCCGGAGTTATCGCAATGTCAGGCAACCCCGCCGATACAGTCATCCGCAACGGCCTGATCGCCACGCAGGAGCGCGTCTTTCCCGGCGATATCGCCATCTCGGACGGTGTCATCATGGCGGTGACGGCGCCTGGGGCCGGGCAGCAGGCGCGCGAGGAGATCGACGCGCGCGGGCGCGTGGTGATGCCCGGCTGCATCGACGTGCATGTGCATTTCCGCAGCCCCGGCATGTCCCACAAGGAAGACTGGGCGACCGGCTCGGCGGCGGCCGCCGTGGGCGGCGTCACCACTGTCTTCGACATGCCCAATACCGATCCGGCCACGGCCACGCCGGATGATCTCGCGCGCAAGCGGGAACTGGCCGAAGCGGATTCGCTCGTGGATTTCGGGCTCTACGGCCTGCTCGGCGAGCACAATCTCGACCAGCTTGCGCCGCTGGCCGAGGCCGGGGCGATCGGCTACAAGCTGTTTCTGGGCAATACCACGGGCAATCTGCCCTGCCCGAATGACGGGGCGGTGCTGGAGGGGTTCGAGATCCTTGCCGGTCTCGGCCTGCGCTGCTCGATCCATGCGGAGAATTCGCCGATTCTGTTCTGGCGCCAGAACAGGCTGCAGCAGGCCGGGCGCAATGATCCGCTGGCGCATCTGGCCGCGCGTACCGATGTCGTCGCACTGGAGGCACTCAACCGCTCCGCGACGCTTGCGGACTGGACCGGCGCGCGCATTCATATCGTCCATGAGAGCTGTGCGCGTTCTCTGCCCTTCATCCGCTTCTGGAAGGAACGCGGCACCGACATCACCGTCGAGACGCTGCCGCAATATCTCTATCTGAGCGCCGAGCAGATGGCGCAGCCGGGCGGGCATGTCCTGCGCATGAATCCGCCGATCCGCGAGGCCGCGCATCAGCAGCCGCTCTGGGAGGGCCTGATCGACGGCACCATCGACATGATCGCCACCGATCATGCGCCGCATGCGCCGGATGAGAAGGAGGCCGATACGATCTGGGACGTCGCCTGCGGCTTTCCCGGTGTGGAGACGTCGTTGCCGCTGATGCTGAATGCGGTCGCGCAGGGGCGGCTGACCCTGCAGCAGGTGGTGCGCGCCATGGCCGGCGCGCCGGCCCGCGCCTTCGGTCTCCAGGACCGCAAGGGCGGCCTGCATCCAGGCATGGATGCGGATATCGTCATTGTCGACATGGAGAAAACCGCAACGCTCTCGGCCCGGGTCCTGCACAGCAAGGGCAAGGTCAGCGCCTATGAAGGCCTGCAGGTGCAAGGGGTGCCGGTGATGACGCTGGTGCGCGGGCGCATCGTCGCGCGCGACGGCGAACCGGTCGCGACCGCATCCGGCCATGGCCGCATGCTGCGTCCGCACATGTCCGCGCCGCGCCCGTGCAATGTGGCGACGAGCCTGCACAGCCTGACCACATCCATGCAGGCGCCGTTCGGCGATCCGTTCTGAACGGTGAAGAACCTGCGCTACAAGCAATGCCCGAATCACCAATCCAGAGGAAAAACCATGAGCAAGCCCACAGATCCCCTCGTCGTCCATGCCGGCGGCTTCGTTTTCACCGGGCATTTCGAGACGGCCCGCGCGCCGCAGACCGTGGCGGCCTTTCGCCGGAAGATGCCCTATACGGGGCAACTCGTGCATGTGCGCTGGAGCGGGGAGGGCGTCTGGATACCGCTCGGCGAGACGGATTTCGGCGTCGGCTACGAAAACCATACCAGCCACCCGGCACCCGGCCATGTCATCCTCTATCCCGGCGGCATCAGCGAGACCGAGATCCTGCTCGCCTATGGGGGTGTGGCCTTCTCGTCGAAGATGGGCCAGCTCGCCGGCAACCATTTCATCACCCTCACCGGGGGGCTCGAAAATCTCGCCACACTCGGCAACAAGGTGCTCTGGGAAGGCGCCCAGCCGATCCGCTTCGAGGAAGGGGGAGGTACGCTGCGAGCGGCGTCGCCGGCAGTGAAAGTCGGCGACTGTCAAATCACATCATGCCTGCGGCGCTTGCCTCCATGCCTGCGGCGCTTGCCTCCATGCCTGCGGCGCTTGCCTCCATGCCTGCGGCGCTTACGCCACCTTTTCCTGCGCAGCGCCGCCTCCGGCCTCCGTGCGCAGCCAGGCCACGCCGCAGGCCTTGGCGAGATCGCGCACGCGCAGGATGTAGCTCTGGCGCTCCGTCACCGAGATCACACCACGCGCGTCCAGCAGGTTGAAGACGTGGCTGGCCTTGAGGCAATGATCATAGGCAGGCAGCACCATCGCGTGATGATCGCCCTCGTCGCCCGCAGCGAGGATGGCGCGGCAGGCTTCTTCCGCGTCGCGGAAATGGCGAAACAGCGCCTCGACATCGGCATGCTCGAAATTGTAGCGCGAATATTCCTTCTCTGCCTGGAGGAAGACATCGCCGTAAGAGACGCGGCTTTCACCCTCGCCGCCATTGAAATTCAGGTCGTAGACATTCTCGACGCCCTGCACATACATGGCCAGCCGCTCCAGCCCGTAGGTCAGCTCGCCTGCGACAGGTGAACATTCGAAGCCGAGCATCTGCTGGAAATAGGTGAATTGCGAGACCTCCATCCCGTCGCACCAGCATTCCCAGCCGAGCCCCCAGGCGCCGAGCGTCGGGCTCTCCCAGTCATCCTCGACGAAACGCACATCATGCAGATCGGTGTCGATGCCGATGGCGCGCAGGCTCTCCAGATAGAGATCCTGAATGTCGGGCGGGCTCGGCTTGAGAATCGTCTGGAACTGGTAATAGTGCTGCAGCCGGTTGGGATTCTCGCCATAGCGCCCGTCCGTGGGGCGGCGCGAGGGCTGCACATAGGCCGCGTTCCACGCCTTCGGCCCGAGCGAGCGCAGGGTCGTGGCCGGATGGAAGGTGCCCGCACCCACTTCCATGTCGTAGGGCTGGAGAATGACGCAGCCGCGCTCCGCCCAGAAACGCTGCAATGTCAGGATCAGCCCCTGGAAGGAGCGTTTCGGGTCCATATCGGCAGCCATGACGGGGCCTCTCTCGCGTGCGAATTCGACGCCGGCACCCTTAAATCGCCCGTGAAACAAGTCAAGCCGTGCCGAAAGGCGCGGCGGGCCGTGGTCCCGCAATGGTGTCAGCGCGAGTAATCTGCACCCTGTTCAGGGAAGGGAGGGAAGGCGATGACAGGACGCTGCGCTGATTGCCGCCTACCGGGAAGCCGGACGCGGCGCGTCTCCCATCGCAGCGGAATGTGTAAGCCCGCCAAAGCGGGCCGGCACGCCCGTCAGAGCGGATATCTGATGCCGAAACCAGGATCGTTTTCACGGCGCATGGCAATCTCCTGTTGATTGGACGCTGAAAAGCAGTTTATAGCTTAATACGTCCCGATCTGAAATACCAGCCCTGAACGATATGCAACCAACCACCGCGATCCTTATCGGAGCTTGCGCCGCCACGATCGGCTGGATCTATACGGCGCGGCGCGCACATATACTATCGCGCAAGCAATATACGATTACCGTGATCCTCAACGCCAGCAGCAACGAACGCTTTATCAGACAGCGTGATCTGATCGCACCCCATCTCAAGAATGGCCAGTGCCCGACGCTTTGGCTCAACGGCAATCACGACCAGCTGCGTGATGCGCTTCGCGATGTCCTCAATCATTATGAGTTCGTCGCCGCCGGTTTGCGCAATGGAGATTTCGACGAGAAGCTCCTCAAGGACAGTGAGCGGTCGACTTTCGTCCGGCTGTTCGCGCGTTGCGAAGAATATATCTGGCAGCTGCGCAACGGTCGCGAACGGATGACGATCTACGAGCATCTCGAATGGCTGCATCAGCGCTGGGAGAAGGCGCCGCCGGGCTTATTCCAACGCAGTATCGAATTCCTGCGTGGGCGCCCCTTCTATGGCGGGCTCGAACGCAGACGCTGAAACCTCCCGCGACGGCTGAGCATCCGTCACGTCATCCGGCCCGAGACCGGTTACGCCGTTCCGAGGCAGCACGGGCGGGGATGGGCATGGGCACATACGCGACATGGCGGTAACGGGGCTTCTGCGAGGCGGCATGCCGAGGCATGATGGTGGATGGGCGCGTGCAGGCGCGCCATCAGCGACATCGAACATGTGCTCGCGGGAAAGCGGCCCGCAGAAACGGAACCAGATGCTGACCTTTGCCGCCGCCGTATTCTTCCTGATCGTCACGCCGGGTCCGGGCGTGCTCTCAATCGCCGGAGTAGGGTCCGGCTACGGCTATCGCGCAGGAACGCGTTATCTGGCGGGATTGTTCGTGGGAACCAATCTCGTCGCACTCGCGGTGGTGAGCGGGCTCGCGGCGCTGGTCCTGGCCGAGCCGCGAATCCGCCAGTTGCTGTTCGTCGCCTCGGTGGCCTATCTGCTCTATATCGCGCTGCGGATCGCCTTCGCGGGAGCGCAGGTGGCCTTCATCGAGACGCAGAAGGCGCCCGGATTCTTCGGGGGGATCGCCTTGCAGGTGATCAATCCGAAGGCCTATGCGGTCAACACCGCCTTCTTCTCCGGCTTCGCCTTCCTGCCGGGCCATACGGGGCTCGAAATCGCGCTGAAATTCCTGATCATCAACGCGATCTGGATCCCGATCCATTTCGGCTGGCTCTGGGCCGGCGTCGCCCTGCGACGGCTCGATCTCTCGCGCCGGGTGCAATTCGCCATCAATGGCGTCATGGCCGCCGCGATGCTCGCCGTGGTGGCGCTTGCGGCCTACGCGGCCTTGTAAAAAGGCTCAGCCATCAGCGACCTGCCACTTCCAGAAATCGCTGCCCTCCTTGTCGAGGAAGCGGTTGAGCACCATGCGGTGGACTTCGTCCGCGCCATCCACCAGCCGCGCCTGGCGGGCGTAGCGGTAGATCCATTCGAGCACGGTATCCTTGGAATAGCCGCGCGCGCCGTTGATCTGGATGGCGATATCGGCGGCTTCGTGCAGGACGTTCGCGACCTGGATCTTGGCCATCGAGACTTCCTGGCGGGCGAACGAGCCCTGATCCAGCGCCCAGGCGGCCTTCATGACGAGAAGCCTGCCGATCTCGATCTTCATGGCGAGACCGCCGAGCATCAGCTGCACGCTCTCGCGATCCTTCAGCTTGATGCCGAACCCCTCGCGCTCGGCGGCGTATTCACGCGCGATCTCGACGCAGCGCTTGGCGAGGCCGAGCCAGCGCATGCAATGGGTGAGGCGCGCCGGGCCGAGACGAATCTGCGTGACCTTGAGTCCCTGGCCCTCTTCCATCAGCACGTCCCTGGCCGGGATTTCGAGCCCGTCATAGATGATCTCGCAATGCCCGCCATGCTCCTCCGGCCCCATGATCGGGATGCGGCGCCTGATCTCCCAGCCGGGCGCATCCTTGTGGTGCAGGAAGGCGGTGAGGCCGTAGCGGGGATCATCGGAGGTGCGCGCCATCAGGATGAAGTGATCGGCCACGCCCGCGCCGGTGATGTACCATTTATGGCCGTAGATGCGGTAGGTGTCGCCATGTTTCTCCGCGCGGGTGCGGATCATCGAGGGGTCCGAGCCGCCGCCGGGATGGGGTTCGGTCATCGAGAAGGCCGAGCGCACCTTGCCCTGTACGATCGGCTGGAGCCAGCGCTCCTTCTGATCATCGGTGCCGACCTGCTCAAGCACCATCATGTTGCCGTCATCAGGGGCGGCGGAGTTGAACACGCAGGGCCCGAAGATCGAGCGGTTCATGGCCTCGTAGCACACGGCCATGCCCATCCTGCCGAGATCCTGCCCGCCGGTCTCCTGCTTGAGCTGGAGGCACCACAGGCCCTGCGCGCGCGCCTTCTCGCGCATACGGTCGAGGAGATCGAGGCGGATATTCTCGTGATCATCGTAGCTGTCTTCGCGCGCTTCGAGCGGGATCAGTTCCTCCTCGACGAAGGCGGCGATGCGGGCACGGAAATCCTCGATCCGCGGTGAAATCTGAAAGTCCATCTTGCGTTTCCCTGGTCGGTCACAGGCCCGAACACAGATGCCCGCCATCAACGGGGAGGTAGGTCCCCGTCATCCAGGGCGAGGCATCGGTGGCGAGCAGAAGAAAGGCGGCGTCGAGATCCTCGGGCTTGCCCAGGCGACGCATCGGAATGCGCTTGATCATCGCCTCGCCCGGTGGCGTGGCGAAGAATGCGGCGTTGATCTCGGTCTCGATATAGCCGGGTGCCAGCGCGTTGACGCGGATGCCGAACCGCGCCCATTCCAGGGCGAGCGCATGGGTTGCCTGTTTCACGGCGGCTTTCGAGATCGCATAGGGGGTCACCCCGCCGGCAACGCGCTGGCCGAGGATCGAGGCGATGTTGACGATGTTGCCCGGCTGCCTTGCATCGCGCCAGCGCCGCCCGGCCTCCTGCGCCATGGCGAAGACGCCGCGGACATTGGTCGCCATCACCGCATCGAAATCGGCGAGCGGCGTGTCGATCGCCATGGAGGAGAGCGCGATGCCGGCATTGTTGACGAGCGTGTCGAGAGGCGCGTCGAGCGCGTCGAAGCAGGCTTTCACGGAGGCTTCGTCGGTGACGTCGAGGGAGACGGCGCGCGCCGATGCCGCACCGGCGGATGCCAGTTCGGCGACGAGGCTGTCGAGCTTCTCCTTGCGCCGCGCGCCCACCGTCACACGGGCGCCGTGGCGGGCGCAGAGCATGGCGAAATGCGCGCCGAGTCCGGATGAGGCTCCCGTGATCAGGATATGCTTGCCCGCAAGCCGCGCGCCCAGATCCATGCCGTCCTCCCCAGCCGTTCACCCGTTGATCGTCGCGGCAGAGTTGACGCCCGATGCCCCTTGGTCAAGGGCGCAAGGCGACGAGGCGGCTTTGGCATTGGCGCCGGTCGAGGAATCACAGATCGCCCATCACCTCCTGGCGGAAGCCGTAGATCTTGCGATCGCCCGCGACCGGGATCAGCGTCACCTTGCGGGTCTGGCCCGGCTCGAAACGCACGGCGGAGCCGGCGGGGATGTCGAGGCGCATGCCGCGTGCTTTCTCGCGCGCGAAGGAGAGGCCGGGATTGGTCTCGTAGAAATGGTAATGCGAGCCGACCTGGATCGGTCGGTCACCGGTATTGGAGACGCTGAGCATCACCGTCTCGCGCCCGGCATTGAGTTCGATATCACCCTCCGGCGTGGTCACCGCGCCGGGCTGGAGTGCGCCGCTCGCGCCCCGGATCGGGTCGTGCACGGTGACGAGCTTTGTGCCGTCGGGGAAGGTCGCCTCGACCTGCACGTCGTGGATCATCCCGGCGATGCCGTCCATGACCTGATCGGCGCTGATCACATGTGCGCCCGCCTCCATCAGATCGGCCACCGAGCGCCCGTCGCGCGCGCCCTCGACCACGTAATCCGTGATCAGCGCGATCGCTTCCGGATAGTTCAGCTTCACCCCCCGCTCCAGCCGCCGACGCGCTACCATGGCGGCCATCGAGACGAGGAGCTTGTCCTTCTCGCGCGGTGACAATTGCATCGATCTTCTCCTCAGATCATCCAGCTGCGCGGCATTATCTGCCCGCGCATGGCTTCGACGAAACGGATCAGCGCCCCGCGCAGGGCCTGCGCGTCATGGCTGAGAAAACGGGCCACGAGAAAACCGTCGAGCGCGCTCACACCGCAGGGGCAGGGTGCCTCCGCGAGGCAGGCGCGGGCCTCCTCCAGCCGGGCCTCGGCATCGGGGGTGACGATCAGGCAGCTGGCGAAGGCATGCGCACCGCCGGCCACCGCGCCGCGGGTGAGCGTCTGCGTGATCGGATCTTCCAGCCGCACCTCCTCGGCGAAGATCAGCCGGCCCGCCCGCCGTACCCGCCAGGAATCGCGAAACCGCCCGGCCTTGACGCTCTCGCCCATGGCGGTGCGTCCGAAGATCGTCGATTCGAGCAGGATCAGCCGCGCATCTGCGGCCATGGCAACCTCGAAACGCCGGCGCAGACGCGCCTCGTCGAAGAGGATCTGCTCCTGCGGCAGCCAGGCGAGGCCGGCCCCGGGGGCGAGATCGAGGGAGACGGTGATTTCGGTATCGTCGTGATCGCTGCGATAGATCTTTTCGGCGGCCTGTGTGGTCAGTGTCGCCTCGGCGCCGTCAGCGAGCGTGACGCCTATGCCGAGCCGGTCGCCGCCGGTCATGCCGCCGCCGGTATTGATGAACACACCCTCGCAGATGCGCCCGCGCGGGAAGCGAACCCGGTAGCCACCGCTCTCGGCGATGCGCATCGGCGTCCCGCCCCGGCGCGGATCGGCGCCGATCGCGAGGCGTACGCCGCCATTGGCGCGAATCATGCGCGGCAGGCGCGGGGAGGAGGGTGGACGGGTCATCAGCATCGGGCTTGAGCATTGCGCTACGTCACCCTCCCGGCAACTGCGTTTTGCCGGCAGGGCTGCTCAAAATACAGGCGCGATGCCCGTCGATCAGGCAGGGACCTCAGGTGCCTTCACCTCATCGCCCTTGATATTACCCACCCTGCCGAACCTCCTCGCGGCAGAATCCGACGATCTCGCCGGCCCGCACGGCGGCATCGGCGAAGGGGTCGAGCACGAGATCGGCACCGGCTTTCTCGAGCATGGCCTTGTCTTCGGGGCCGTGCCCGCGGATCGCGACCTTGCCGCTGAACCCGGCCTTGCGCGCCTCTTCCATCAGGATCAGCCGCGCATCCTCATGCGTCACCGAGGGGCCGATATGCGGCGTGGCGATGATCAGCCAGCGTGCCCGCGTCAGCGGCAGGCCGATGACGAATTCCGGGTCGGCGGCATCGCCATAGAGGCCGGGCAGACCATTCCTGCGCCATGCGGCAACGGCTTCCGGGTCGAAATCCACGCCCAGCACCTTTGCCCCCGCATCATGCATGACGCGCGACAATTGCGTGCCGTAGCGCCCCAGCCCAAAAAGGATGATGTCGTATGATGCGCTCTTGCTGCTTTCGCTGTGATCCTCGCGATGCGGGTTCGCGCGCTCGAACATGCCGATCCACGGCTCGATCCAGCCATAGATCGTCTGGGAATAAAGGATCATGTAGGTGGAGAGCGTGATGGTCACGAGGCCGACCAGGGTGACGAGCCCGACCGCCGCATCGAAGACATGGCCGAGCGTCACGCCCATGGCCATGAAGATCAGCGAGAATTCACTGATCTGCGCCACGGTCACGCCGGCCAGAACCCCGGTGCGCTTGCGGTAGCCCATATAGCCCATGATCGCCATCACGATCAGCGGGTTGCCGATCAGCACGAAGAGCGAGAGCGCCACCGCCGCCGGAAGCTGGTCGCCGAGCGCATTCAGGCTCAGTCCCATGCCGAGATTGATGAAGAAGAAGAGCAGGAGGAAATCGCGCATGCTCGACAGCCGTGAGGCAATCGCTTCGCGATAGGAGGTGGTGGCCAGCGAGACACCGGCGAGCAGCCCGCCGAGTTCCTTGCCGAGGCCGATCCAGTCGCAGATCGCGGCAAACAGGACGGCCCAGGCGATGGCGAAGGTGACGAGCAGTTCCGGCATGCGTGCGATCCGGCTCATCAGCGGCTCGGCGATGTAGCGGATGAACAGGGCGACCGCGCCCACCAGCAGCAGGCCGGCGCCGAGAACGCCGCCGATGCCGAGCCCCGCCTGCGATCCGCCCACCCCGACCCCGATGGTCGAGAGCGTGATCATGGCCAGCACCACGACAATGTCCTGCACGATCAGGAAGCCGATGGCGATGCGCCCGTGCAGCGAATCGACCTCGCGCTTGTCACTGAGCAGCTTCACGATGATGATCGTCGAGGAGAAGGTCAGCGCCACGCCGATATAGATGCTGGTGATGACATCGAGCCCCAGCATCAGGCAGATCAGGAAACCGAACACGGCGGTGAAGGTCACCTGGCCCAGCCCCGTCGCCACGGAGACGGCGCCGAGCTTGCGCACGATATGCACGTCGAGCTTGAGCCCGACGAGGAAGAGCAGGGCCGCGATGCCGATCTCGGCCAGAAGATCGACGGCCTCTGCTTCCGTTACGAGATTGAGCACATCCGGGCCGACGATGATGCCGGTGGCGATGAAGGCGACGACCAGGGGTTGCTTCAGGAGCAGGCCGATGAGCCCCAGGGCGGAGGCCAGGGCCAGAACCATCGCAAATTCATAAAATGCATGCGCCTCGCCCATCACGATCCCTCGAAACAATGCCATCGGGAAGACGTGTCGCCTTTGCAGGGCGCAGGGTCAAGCCGGAGAAAGCCGGATATCGCCGCGTGATCGCGCATGTTGCGCGTCCCGTGATCACCGGAAGCGCGTTTCCAGCCGGATTTCAGCCGGCGAGCTGGTCCCAGCATTCGAGCGCCTTGCCGGCATACATGACCGAAGGGCCGCCGCCCATCTGGATCGCCATGGCGAGCACATCGGCGAGTTCCTCGCGGCTCGCACCGGCCTTCATCAGGGCATCGACGTGAAAGGCGATGCAGGCCTCGCAACGTACGGCGACCGAAATCCCCAAAGCCACGAATTCCTTTTCCTTCACTCCGAGCGTACCGCCCTCCTTCACCGCCGTCGACAGCGCCCCGAAGCCCTTCATGGTGTCGGGGATGGCCCGGTTGAGATTGCGCGAACGGTCGCGGGTTTGCTTGATATAGGCGGGATAATCCATCGGGCGGGCTCCATTGGCTGCTTGCATGTGATCGTTGTCTCATGAATGCAGGGTCGAGCCGGATCGCGCCCTGATCTGGATCAAGGCAGGCGCGCCCAGAGGTCCGTGGATCGGTGCACTGCGATGATTCCGGCTGATGAGGTCATCCCGATCTCGATGCCGTCGTGATGGGAGGGAAGGCGGCCTTTCATGAAGGCCGCGACGATACTCTCCTCTCCCCGGTCTCTACACCGCAGGGGGATGGAAACGCGTATGCGCGTGCGATTTCGTCAAATCGCACTAGGCAGGTGGGGCCGTGCATGCGATGAGGCGCGTATGCGGGCCGCCCGGTCCGCGCGATGACCACAGCTTACAGATCCGGATCAAGGCCATGTCCGACAAGGTTTCTCCCCTCGCACCGCAATCCTACCCCCTGATGGAGAGCGTTCCCGGTGTCGTTCTCGCGACGGCTGAGGCCGGGATCAAGTATCGCGGGCGTACGGATGTGCTCTTTGTCGGCTTGTGTGAAGGTACGCAGGCGGCAGGCGTGTTCACGCGCTCGAAATGCCCCTCGGCGCCGGTGGAATGGTGCCGTGCCAATCTCGGGCGCGGCGGGGCCCGGGCGCTCGTGGTGAATTCCGGCAATGCCAATGCCTTTACGGGGGTCAAGGGCGCCGCCGCCGTGGCGCAGACCGCCGATATCGCGGCCCGCGCCGCCGGCTGCGAACCGCATGACGTGTTCATCGCCTCCACCGGAGTCATCGGCGAGCCGCTCGCAGCCGACAAGTTCGAGGGCGTGCTCCAGGATTGCGCCGCCCGCGCCGTGCCAGATGCCTGGGATGCGGCGGCGCGTGCCATCATGACGACCGACACCTTCCCGAAATACGCCACCCGCAAGGTGATGATCGGCGATTGCGAGGTGGCCCTCAACGGCATCGCCAAGGGCTCGGGCATGATCGCTCCGGACATGGCGACGATGCTGGCCTTCGTCTTCACGGATGCGCCGATCGCGCAGGAAGCGCTCCAGGCACTGATCGCCAACGGCGCCGATCGCTCCTTCAACTGCGTCACGGTCGATGGCGACACCTCCACCTCCGACACGCTGATGCTGTTTGCCACCGGCGAGGCGGCGAAACGCGGCGCGCCGATGATCTCGGATGCAGCTGATCCCCAACTCGCAGCCTTCCGGCAGGCGCTGGAGGATCTTCTGGTCGAGCTGGCGCAATGGGTTGTCCGCGACGGGGAGGGCGCCTCAAAATTCGTCACCATCGATGTCGCAGGTGCCATCAGCGACGATTCGGCCCGCAGGATCGCCATGGCGATCGCCAATTCGCCTCTGGTCAAGACGGCGATCGCGGGTGAGGACGCCAATTGGGGCCGCATCGTCATGGCTGTCGGCAAGGCGGGCGAACCGGCGGACAGGGATCGTCTGGCGATCCATTTCGGTGATATCCGCGTCGCCACCGATGGCGAGCGCGACCCGGCCTATATCGAGGAGAAGGTTGCGGCGGTGATGCGCGAGCAGGATATCGGCATCCGTGTCGATATCGGCCTCGGTGAGGGCCGCGCCCGGGTCTGGACCTGCGATCTGACCAAGGAATACATCGCCATCAACGCTGATTATCGCTCCTGAGGCGCGGCCCGCACAGGATCGCGAAATGCAAAAAGCCCGGTCGCGGGACCGGGCTTTCGTTTGCGCCGATGGGCTGAGGCGCCTCAGAAATTCACCGCGCGGGCGCGCTTGACCTGCGGCAGGGCCTCGATCTTGTCGAGCACATCCTTGCCCGCCGGCTGGTCGATGGCGACGAAGCAGATCGCGTCCCCTCCCGGCGCGTCGCGACCGAGACTGAACGTGGCGATGTTCACGCCCGAATCGCCCAGCAGCGAGCCGAAGGAGCCGATGAAGCCCGGCTGGTCGGCATTGCGCACATAGAGCATGTGCGGGGCGAATTCCGCATCGACGTCGATGCCCCGGATCTCGACCACGCGCGGCTTGCCGTCATGGAAGACCGTGCCGCCGGCATGCCGTGGCATGTCCTTCGCATCGATGGTGATGCGGATGAAGCTGTCGTAATCGCTCTGCTCGTTGTCACGCTTCAATTCCTCGACCATGATGCCGCGTTCGCGCGCCACCAGCGGCGCGGAGACCATGTTGATCTCGGGCAGGAACGGACGCAGCGCCCCGGTCACGGCGGCGGAGGTGAGCGCCTTGGTGTTCATGGCGGCGACATCGCCCTCATATTCGATCCGGATGCCCCTGATCTCGGCTTCGGTGAGCTGGCCGAGGAAGGAGCCGAGCTTCTCGGCAAGCGCCACGAAGGGGCGCAGGCGCGGGGCTTCGTCGGCGGTGATCGAGGGGAAGTTGATGGCGTTCTCGATGGCGCCGGAGATCAGGTAGTTCGACATCTGCTCAGCCACCTGCAATGCGACATTCTCCTGCGCTTCCGCCGTCGCCGCACCCAGATGCGGGGTGCAGACCACATTGGGATGGCCGAAGAGCGGGTTCTCCTTTGCCGGCTCCTCCACGAAGACATCGAAGGCGGCACCGGCGACGTGGCCGGAATCGAGGGCGGCGCGCAGGGCCACCTCGTCCACCAGACCGCCGCGGGCGCAGTTGATGATGCGCACGCCCGGCTTCGTCTTCGCGATCGCATCGCCGGAGAGGATGTTGCGGGTCTTGTCGGTCAGCGGCGTGTGCAGCGTGATGAAATCGGCACGTGTCAGCAATTCGTCGAGCTCGACCTTCTCAACATTGAGCTCGCGCGCCCGGTCCGCGCTCAGGAACGGATCATAGGCCACGACATGCATGTGCAGGCCGTTGGCACGGTTGGCCACGATCGCGCCGATATTGCCGCAGCCGATCAGGCCGAGCGTCTTGGCGGTGATCTCGGTACCCATGAAGCGGTTCTTCTCCCACTTGCCGGCCTGGGTGGAGGCGTCGGCCTGCGGGATCTGGCGGGCGAGCGCGAACATCATGGCGATGGCGTGCTCGGCAGTGGTGATGGAATTGCCGAAGGGCGTGTTCATCACGATCACGCCGCGCGCGGTCGCTGCCGGGAGATCGACATTGTCGACGCCGATCCCGGCGCGCCCAACCACCTTCAGCCGGCTGGCGTTTTCGAGAATCTTCGGCGTGACCTTGGTGGCAGAGCGAATGGCGAGACCGTCGTAATCGCCGATGATGGCGGCGAGCTTGTCCTTGTCCTTGCCCAGATCGGGCTGGAAATCCACCTCGATGCCGCGCTGTTTGAAGATCTCCACGGCGGCGGGAGAGAGGGCGTCGGAAATGAGAACGCGAGGCTTGCTCATGAGCGTTGTCCTTGTGATGCGGCGCATCGGTGATGCGCGGAAATTCGGAGATGTCGGGCGTTTGCGCCGTGTCACCCCACCCTTAATCCCTCCCCTAAGGGGAGGGGTAGCGGCGGGGTGTCGCGCGAAGCGCAAAACGTAAAAACTCACGCAGCCTGTGCGAGCTTCGCCTTTTCCAGCGCGAAGGCCCAGTCGAGCCAGGGTGTGAGCGCTTCGAGATCGCTCGTCTCCACCGTGGCGCCGCACCAGATACGCAGGCCCGCCGGCGCATCGCGATAGGCGCCGATATCGAAGGCCATGCCCTCGGATTCGAGCGTGGAGACGATACCCTTGGCGACCTTCGTCACGGCTTCCTCGCCGGCGGCAAGCACGTCCGGATCGGCGATGGTGAGGCAGACGCTGGTATTGGAGGCGGTGGCGGGGTCGCGGGCGAGATTGGCGACCCACGGGGTCTTCGCCACCCAGTCATGGATCACCCGGGCATTGGCATCGGCGCGCGCCACGAGGGCATCGAGACCGCCGAGCGACCTGGCCCATTCCAGCGCATCGAGATAATCCTCGACGGCGAGCATGGAGGGCGTGTTGATGGTCTCGCCCTTGAAGATGCCCTCATTCAGCTTGCCGCCCTTGGTCAGGCGGAAAATCTTGGGCAGCGGGCGGTCCGGCGTGTAGCTCTCCAGCCGCGCAACGGCGCGGGGCGACAGGATCAGCATGCCGTGCGCGGCTTCCCCACCGAGCACCTTCTGCCAGGAGAAGGTGACGACATCGAGCTTGTCCCAGTCGAGCTTCTGCGCAAACGCCGCCGAGGTCGCGTCACAGATGGTGATGGCATCACGATCTGCCGCGATCCAGTCGGCATTCGGCACGCGCACGCCCGATGTGGTGCCGTTCCAGGTGAAGACCACGTCGCGGTTCTTCGTATCGAGCTTCGCCAGATCCGGCAGATCGCCGTAATCGGCCTTGATCACCTGCGCGTCGTCCAGCTTGAGCTGCTTGATCGCATCCGTCACCCAGCCTTCGCCGAAGCTCTCCCAGGCGACCATGTCGACGCCGCGGGCGCCGAGCATGGTCCACATGGCCATTTCGACGGCGCCGGTATCGGAAGCGGGGACGATACCGATGCGGTAATCATCGGGAACCTGCAAAACCTCGCGGGTCAGCGCGATCGCCTCGGCGAGCTTCGCCTTGCCGATCCTGGCGCGATGCGAGCGCCCGAGGGCGGCATCGGAAAGGGCTGCGGGGGTCCATCCGGGGCGCTTGGCGCAGGGGCCGGATGAAAAGAAAGGCGCGCGCACGGGCGCAGCCGGCTTGGTCTGATTGGTCATTGTGACTCCATCCTCTCAGATGGGCGCCTCCCGTTGGGGGGAGGTGTCCCGCCAACGGGTATGACGGCGTTGCCAGCTTGCGTCAACAGCCTCGCGCTGGGGAAGGGTGGCAAGCGATACGGCGCGCCGGGGTTGCGACGCGCCGCGAAGGCAATACCAATAAGGCTTTGCGGCAATTTCAGAATTTCACGGCGGCGCCGGCGCGGAAATTGTGCAGGTTGACGTTTGCACCGTTCAGATCGGGGAAATGCAGATACTGCCATTCACCACGAAGGAACAGATTCTCCGTAACGGAGACGTCGACACCGGCACCGCCGGCAAGGCCGATGCCGGTTCGACGCTTGCGGCGGGTCTCGGTTTCGTCGAGATCGCCGATGACGACGCCCGTTGCAACAATGGTCTCTTCCGTATCGACAGTGGCGCTGCTAAAAGTTGTGTAGTTTGCCAATGCAAGGCCACCGGTTACGAATGGCAGAAAGCTCCCCATCGTATATCCCGCGCGGCCGCGCAAGGTCATGAGATCGCGAACCTCGACGGAGACTTCGCCGTTTGTGCGTGCAATGTATCGAATACCGTTGCTCTCCGTGCTGCGTCCCATGGCATCACGACCGGAGGTCGAGAGCTTGACGCGGGAATAGTCGGCCTCGAATCCGAGGACAGCTTCGTCAATCTGATAGTTGAAACCCGCAAACAGCCCGAAATTGCCGGAATTCATCGCTCCTGTACGAGGGGCAAGCCATTGATCAACACCCAGCAAGTTATTGATCGTCGTATTGCGTAGGATAAAGCCGACAGAATCGCTCAATGAGCCACTGAACAACGCGTTGCCCGTCGTCGCGCCGGCGGTGCCGCCGAAATACGCGCCTTCCCACGCAACGACCGGCTTCATCGCCGGGCCGCCATATTGTGTGCCGCGCAGCGGGCCGAAGACATCGGCGGCCATGGCCGGTGCCGCCGGGGCGATGAGTGCGGCGAGGAGTGCCGTCGAGATGTAGTATCTGGCCCGCATCGTCTTTCCTCTTTGAAGGCGCCACGTCGAATACGCGGTGTCATGCTGATTTCTGACTTGATACTGGTCTGTTAACCTTAACATCCACTTACCAGCATCTGAAAATTGCATTAATCTCCGAAGTGCCATCTCAGGCCGACGCGGAACTCATGCGATTCGAGGCTGCGCAGCGAGACGCCGCCGAATCCCGACGTGATGCCGGTATTGGCATGACGCAGGTTCAGATAGCGGTAACCGAGATCAAGGCTCGTATTGGCCCCGGTATCGACCGCGACCCCAGCCATCAGCGCCCAGGCGAAATCATTGCGGTTGCGGTTCTTCAAGCTTGCGACCGTGGTGCCGCCGGAGGTGATTTGGTACTGGTTCAGGCGCTTGGCCGAGAAGCCGAGGCCAGCGCCGATATACGGCGTGAAAGCATGCCAGGTGCCGAGATCGAGATAGGCATTGGCCAGCATCGTCGTGGCCGATATCTGGCCCTGATGATGCCAGTCTGCCGTGCCGCGGCGAGTCTGCCCGCGATAGCGGGCATCGAAGCGGTGATCGATGGTGAGATCGGCCCGCAGCCAGGAGTTGAACTGGTAGCCGGCACCGGCCCCGAGGCTCATGCCTGTTCCCATACGCCGATTGGTATGTTCGCGCGTGCCCGGCGCATCGTTGCTGACGGCAGAGCCCAGCCCGGTCGAACCGATCCCCACATCGCCGCGCAGATACCAGCCGGCGCCGAGCGGGCGGTCGCTGATGAGCGGTTGGTCGAGATCGGGAAGTGGCGGCAGATCAGCTGCCTGTGCGGTATTGGCGGCGAAACCGACCATGATGGCCGCCGCGATCGGCATTACCCTCGACATGACGAAGTCCTCGGCTGTGACAACGAATCGATTCGCGCAGGTCACGCGATTTCTGATGTCGACTATCGCCGGCGATCGTTAAGTGATGATTAAGCTTAACGGAAAATTGCATTTTTCAATTGTGCACCGGAAAACGAAAAACGGCGCCCTGAGGCGCCGTTTGCAAAATGCGGATGGTGATCATGATCATGCGGTTCTCCAAGATCACCGCCGATCAATGTTTGCGAATAACCGGCTCATCCCAATGAGCCGGCTGGGCCTGCGGCGCATCGAGCATCCAGCGCAGGCCGACACGGATGTCGTGCGCGTGCAGGTTGTTGAACACCCAGGGTGTCTGTGACGTGCCGCCGCCATTCTGGTCGCGCGCCGGGCCCCCGGTCTCGCCCTTGCCCATGTTCAGGTAGCGATAACCGACATCCATCTTCATGGTGTCGCTGAACTGATAGGCAAAGCCGGTATGCAACGCCCAAGCGAAATTCGTGCGCGCTCCGGCGGGGGCCGTTGCAACGGTGGGATTCCCCGGTGTGAGGTTCACATCCCGGAAATCGCCGACGCGCACCCGTGCAAAACCGATACCGGCTCCGACATAAGGTGTCAGCCCGCCCCAGGTTCCAAGGTCGAGATACGCATTGGCGAGGCCGACCCATTCGGTCTTGGAGGCGTCGAAATAGTTCACGCCATCGGCAGCCCTGGTGCCATCCGGACGAAGGATCTGCTCGGTGGCACTGTAGCGTGAGCGCGTACGGTATTCACCGGTCACATCCGCACGAAACCAGTTGTTCACCTGGTAACCGACACCGACGCCGATCGTTGCCGCCGGATTGAAGGATTGCTTGATAAAGTCGATCTTGTTGCCGTCATTGATCACACGCGCATCCAGATCCTCGTTGGTGAGATCTTTCAGATGTTGCTGCGTCACCCCGACATCGCCGCGCAGATACCAGCCACCGCCGATGGCGACGGGCGGGGGTGGCGGCTCATAGACCGGAGGAGGCGCCGGAAGATCGGCGGCAAGGGTCGCTGATCCGCCGGCAAGCAGGGTCGCTCCGGCGAGCGCGATCCCGGCAAGGGCGGTTCCGGCAAAGGCTGAAAGCCGAACTTCACGCATGACAGACTGTCCTCTTCGAGCATCGAACGCAGGCAGCACGAAGCAGCGCGCGTTGGTAAGACTTCCCGAAGAATGAACGCGATTTGTTAAATACGACTTAAAGTTAAATCTTAGGCCTAATAATCTTTTCTTGACGACCGACCGGCCCGTGTTATTCCGAGACATGCATGGGTATAACATTCTGAAGTTGTAAACTTTTTCAGGCCGCGACCCGGCTGATCACCCCGACGATATCATCGACCACACGCGTGACGAGATCGGCGTCGTCGCCTTCCCCCATCACCCGAATCACCGGCTCCGTGCCGGAGGCGCGGATGACCAGACGGCCATTGCCATCCAGGCTCTTGCGCCCGGCCTCGATCGCATTGTTGACGCGCGCGTCACCGAGCGGATCGCCGCCCGCATAGCGCACGTTCTTGAGGACCTGCGGCAGGGGATCGAAAGAGTGGCAGGCCTCGGATACCGGCTTCTCGCTGCGCTTGACCACGCTCAGCAATTGCAATGCGGCGACGAGGCCGTCGCCCGTCGTCGCATAATCCGACATGATGATGTGCCCGGATTGCTCGCCGCCGAGATTGTAGCCATGCGCCCGCATGTGTTCGAGCACATAGCGATCACCGACGGCGGTGCGGATCGTCTCGAGGCCCAGCCCCGCGAGATAGCGCTCAAGCCCGAGATTGGACATCACGGTCGCCACGATACCGGGTTTCGACAGCCGCTCGTCCTCCCGCCAGCTGCGCGCGATCGCCGCCATCAGCTGGTCGCCATCAACCAGATGGCCTTTTTCGTCGACGATGATCACCCGGTCGGCATCCCCGTCGAGGGCGATGCCGATATCGGCGCGCAATTCGCGCACCTTGGCCTGGAGCGCTTCGGGCGCAGTCGAGCCGACTTCGCGGTTGATATTCATGCCGTCCGGTTCGACACCGATGGCGAAGACCTCCGCGCCGAGCTCCCAGAGCGCATCCGGCGCAACCTTGTAGGCAGCGCCGTTGGCGCAATCGAGCACGATGCGCAGCCCGTCCAGATCGAGTCCGCGCGGCAGGGTGCGCTTGGCGAATTCGACATAGCGTGCCTGTACACCCTCGACGCGCCGCGCCCGCCCGAGTTGCGAGGCCGTGGCGAGGCGCTTGGCAAGATCGGCATTGATGAATTTCTCGATGCGCTTCTCGGTCGTATCGGAGAGCTTGAAACCGTCGGGACCGAACAGCTTGATGCCGTTATCCTCGAAGGGATTGTGCGAAGCCGAGATCATCACGCCGAGATCGGCACGCATGGACCGCGTCAGCATGGCCACGGCCGGGGTCGGCATCGGGCCGAGCAGCAGCGTATCCATGCCGACCGAGGTGAAACCGGCCACGAGGGCGTTCTCGATCATGTAGCCGGAAAGACGCGTATCCTTGCCGATGACCACACGATGGCGGTAGTCGCCGCGATTGAAAACAAGTCCCGCAGCCTGGCCGACGCGCATGGCGAGTTCGGGCGTGATGGTGCTGTTTGCCCGTCCGCGAATACCGTCCGTTCCGAAATACTGGCGCAAGGTCACATACCCCCGATTGATCAAAGCCGGTTTCCGTCCGCTCGTTGCAGCTACCCCGCACCTCGGGGAGCGTCAAGTTGCACGGGCGGTGACGATGTCCGTGGTCGTTCACATTGTCTGTTGAAATATTACGCGCAAAGAACTGACCGAGCGTAAATGACAATGCCCGCCGATGGCGGGCATTGTCGCAAGGCGGTCTCTCGTGGAAGCACAATGTGTCCTGCTTCCGAAATCTGTCCTGCCTCAGGTCGGCTGCGGCTCGATGCCCGGATCGCCGGTATCGGGCTCGCCGCGTGGACGCGGCTTCTTTTTGCCACCAGCGCTGGGCACGATCGAGCCACGTGCCGGGAGCGGCGTTTCGGGAACCTCACGCACCGGGCGCTTGCCCTCACGCAGGCCGATCAGCTCCTCACCGCTGAGCGTTTCGAATTCGAGCAGCGCTTCCGCGATGGTGACGAACTCGTCGTAATGCTCGGTGAGAACCTTCTTGGCATCGTGATAGCCCGTATCGACGAGACGGCGCACCTCCGCGTCGATCTTGCGCGCGGTCTCCTCGGAGGTGGTGTTCTGCTTGCCCATCGACATGCCGACGAAGGGCTCATCCTGCCCGGAGCCGTAATCGACGAGGCCGAGCTCGTCGGAATAGCCCATCTGGGTAACCATTGCCTTGGCGATCTTCGTCGCCTGCTGGATGTCGCCGGTGGCGCCGGAGGTGATGTTGTCCTTGCCGAAGATCAGCTCCTCGGCCACGCGACCGCCCATGGCGACTGCGAGCTGGGAGGTGTATTCCTTGTATTTCATGGAATACCGATCGCCCTCGGGCAGGAACTTCACCATGCCGAGCGCACGTCCGCGCGGAATGATCGTCGCCTTGTGGACGGGGATGCCGGCAGGAACATAGAGCCCGACGATGGCGTGCCCGGCCTCGTGATAGGCGGTCAGCTTCTTCTCTTCCTCGGACATGGCCATGGATTTGCGCTCGGCGCCCATCATCACCTTGTCCTTGGCATCCTCGAATTCCAGCTGCGTGACGATGCGCTTCGAGCGGCGCGCGGCCAGCAGGGCGGCTTCGTTGACCAGATTCATCAGATCCGCACCCGAGAAGCCCGGCGTGCCGCGCGCGATGACGCGCACATCGACATCGGGAGCCAGCGGCACCTTGCGCATGTGGACGCGCAGGATCTTCTCGCGGCCCGTGACGTCGGGATTGGGCACGACGATCTGGCGATCGAAACGACCCGGACGCAGCAGCGCGGGATCGAGCACGTCGGGGCGGTTGGTGGCGGCGATGATGATCACGCCCTCATTGGCCTCGAAGCCGTCCATCTCGACCAGCAGCTGGTTGAGGGTCTGCTCGCGCTCATCATTACCGCCGCCGAGGCCGGCGCCGCGATGGCGACCGACGGCGTCGATCTCGTCGATGAAGATGATGCAGGGCGCGTTCTTCTTGGCCTGCTCGAACATGTCACGCACGCGGCTGGCACCCACGCCGACGAACATCTCGACGAAATCGGAGCCGGAAATCGTGAAGAACGGCACATTTGCCTCACCGGCCACGGCGCGCGCGGTGAGTGTCTTGCCCGTGCCGGGCGGGCCGACGAGCAGCACGCCGCGCGGGATGCGACCGCCCAGCCGCTGGAATTTCTGGGGATCGCGCAGGAATTCGACGATCTCCTGCAGGTCCTCCTTGGCCTCGTCGATGCCGGCGACATCCTCGAAGGTGACGCGACCATGGGCTTCGGTCAGAAGCTTGGCCTTGGATTTGCCGAATCCCATGGCGCGCCCGGCGCCACCCTGCATCTGGCGCGACAGGAAGATCCACGCGGCGATGAAGATCAGGATCGGGAGCCAGTTGAGGAAAAGCGCGACGAACCAGGGCGTGTTGTCCTGCGGCGGGCGTGCATTGATCTGCACGCCGCGCTCCTGCAGTGTCTGCACGAGATTGGGGTCGTTGGGCGCAAAGGTCTGGAACGCCGCCCCATCCTGATAGCGGCCGGTGATTTCGTCACCGGCAATGACGACGCTGGACACGCGTCCCGACTCCGCGTCGGTCAGGAGCTGGCTATAGGCGATTTCCTGTCCCTGCTGACCCTGATTGGGGCTCTGGAAGAGCGTCACCAGGGCGAGCACAAGAAGGAAGATGACCACCCAGAGGGCGAAGTTTCTGAAATTCGGGTTCATCTCGATCCGTTCGTCGCCGATGTGCATGTCCGGCAGGGCGCCCCGCGCGCGCACCACCAATGGTCCGCCGTAACTTAGGCACGCTTGGGCGGATTGCCAAGTGACAGGCAAGGGAATGAACCGGAATTGCGGCGGGGCTGCGGCAACATGCCCGAAACCGGGGCCTCCGCTGAGCGATCTCGCGGTCCGGCGGAACCGGTCCCGAGATGGCCATCTGCAGCGCATGGCAGCATTTCGCGCCGCAGGGCGATGGAGCGGGTGAGGGGAATCGAACCCCCGTCTTCAGCTTGGAAGGCTGTTGCTCTACCATTGAGCTACACCCGCCCGGGTGTGAGGATCGCAACCCTTGCCGCAGCCAGAATCGCTCGCAGCGCAGACGCACAACCCTCGATGACCTGCCTCCTGATCGGCTTATGCCAAATTTCGTCAAAGATCAATTTTTTCGGAGCATGAAATGGTGGGGGAAGTAGGACTCGAACCTACGAAGGCTTACGCCAGCTGATTTACAGTCAGCCCCCTTTGCCGCTCGGGACATTCCCCCGCCGCGCGATGCCGCCGGGGCAGCGCGTCGGTGTGCCGTCTTATGAAAAGGGTGGCGCGCGGTGTCAACCCGCCGCTGTCCGGTTCATGAAAAAATTCGCGTTGGCGGCTTCATGGTGGCTGGCCGGTGAGGCCGTGCGACAGTCCGGGCCCGTCAGCCCCAGACGGGATGGCGGGACTGCCCGTTGCGCGGGCAGGCCGGCGCGGGCATAGCTTTCGCATCGCGCGGCAGGTGGGCATTCTTGGAACGAGGTGGATACGTGGAACTTGAATCGGCCGTGATGGTCACGCTGGGACTGATGCTCGGCGGTTTCGTCAAGGGGGCGACCGGGCTGGGTCTGCCGCTGGTCACCATCCCGGTTCTCGCCGCCTTTCTCGGCGTGCAGCACGCCATCGCCATCATGATGGTCTCGCTCGTGATGACGAATATCTGGCAATTGTGGAAGTTCCACGCCTATCGCGAAGGCAGCGGCTTCCTCAAGGCGTTGCTGCCGACGGGGTTCGTCGGCGTCATCATCGGGACCTGGGCGTTGACGGCGCTGCCGGCGACGACCTTGTCGCTGCTGCTCGCGGTCATGGTGGTGCTTTATATCGGGCTCTCGCTGGCGCGCCCGGAAATGCGGATCCCGCCCGATTCCGCCTGGCGCTGGTCGCCGGCCGTCGGCTTCTTCGGCGGGATCCTGCAGGGCGCGACCGGGATTGCGGCGCCCATCACCGTGACTTTCATCCACGCAATGCGGCTGGCGCGCGAGACCTTCGTCTTCACGCTCTCGGCCATGTTTCTGGCTTTTACCGGCACGCAGTCCGTGGCGCTCGCCGTAACGGGGATTCTCACCTTCGAGCGCTTCCTGCAGGGCTGGCTGGCGCTCCTGCCGATCGCGCTCGGCATGGTGATCGGGCACTGGGCCGGCAAGAAATTCAGCCGCAAGGCCTTTGAGCGGCTGATCCTGATCATTCTGGCACTGATGGCCGCGCGCTTGCTCTATAGCGGTCTCGTCGGCTGATCATTCCCCGAATTCACGCCGCAAGGCCGCGCCATGCGCATCGAGGGCGGGGACCGGGCGCAGGGCCGGGCTCTGTCCGTCGGCCAGCGCGCCGGGGGCGAGCATGGTGACCGCCCCTGCCGGCGTCTCCACCGTCACGAACCGGTTTTGCGGATGCGCCCGCAGATCCGCCATGGTCGAGACGCGGCCATAGGCGATTCGGGCCGCCTCCAGTCGTGCTGCCATGGCGTCGCGGGGAATGGCTGCGAAGACGGTCTCGATGATCGCATCCAGCGCCGGGCGGTTGCGCACGCGCGCGGGATTGTTGATGAAGCGCGGATCCGCCGCGACGTCCGGACGATAGAGCACCTGCGTGCAGAAATTGCGCCATTCGGTCTCGTTCTGGATGGAGAACAGGACCGATTTGCCATCCGCGCAGGCATAATCGCCATAGGGGGCGATGGTCGGATGGTTGAGCCCGCAACGCTGCGGCGTCACGCCGCCATAGGCGTATTGCAGGTAAGGGACGTTCATCCAGTCCGCGAGCGCATGATAGAGCGAGACTGCGACATGGCGACCGCGCCCGCTGATGCCGCGCGCGATCAGCGCCTGGAGAATGTTCTGATAGGCCGTCATGCCGGCGGCGATATCGCAGACCGAAACGCCCGTGCGGGCCCGGCCTTCCGGCGTGCCGGTGATCTCCGAGAGCCCGCTCTCGGCCTGCACCAGGAGATCGTAGGCCTTGAGATCGCGATAGGGGCCCTCGTCGCCATAGCCGGATATGGCGCAGGTGATCAGCCGCGGATGGCGCGCCCGCAGCTCGGCCTGATCGAATCCGAGGCGCGCCACGGCGCCGGGGGCGAGGTTCTGGATGAACACGTCGGCCTTGGCGAGGATGGCGGCGAGCACCGCCTTGTCGCCCGTATCGCGCAGATCGAGGGCGATCGATTCCTTGCCCCGGTTGAGCCAGACGAAATAGGCGCTCTCGCCGTCGACGCATGTGTCGTAGCGGCGCGCGAAATCGCCCTCGGGCCGCTCGATCTTGATGACGCGTGCCCCGGCATCGGCGAGCCGGCTCGAGGCATAGGGCGCGGCGACCGCCTGTTCGAGGGTGACGACGAGAAGGCCGGAGAGCTCCGTGCCGGGCGGGCAATCGGACGCGTGGGCCTCTGCCGGCTGCGTGCCGTCATCTTCGTCGCGCATTGTCATGACCACCCCTCGTCGATCAGTCATCCCGGGCCATGGGCGGCACTGCGGGCATGCCCGGGACCTGCCGGGTTGCCTGTACACTATCGCTCCTGTTGCGGAGTTTGAACGCCTTCTGGCGTTTTTGCTCTTGAAGCGCAGACCAAAGCGCTTTATGCGGGCGCGCACAGGCGCAGCCGTGACTACGCCACCGGCAGCTATCGCCACCCACTCTGGAATCGAGGCGTCAGGGACCAAAGCCATGGCCAAGGAAAAGTTTGAACGTAACAAGCCGCACTGCAACATCGGCACGATTGGTCACGTTGACCACGGCAAGACGTCGCTGACTGCGGCGATTACGAAGGTTCTGGCGGAGTCTGGTGGTGCGTCATTCATGGCGTATGACACGATTGACAAGGCTCCTGAGGAGAAGGCGCGCGGGATCACGATTTCGACGGCGCATGTCGAGTACGAGACGGCGAACCGTCACTATGCGCATGTTGATTGCCCCGGCCACGCGGACTACGTGAAGAACATGATCACGGGTGCTGCGCAGATGGATGGCGCGATTCTTGTGGTTTCTGCGGCTGACGGTCCGATGCCGCAGACGCGTGAGCACATTCTTCTTGCGCGTCAGGTTGGTGTTCCGGGACTGGTTGTCTTCCTCAACAAGGTTGACATGGTTGATGACGAGGAGCTTCTTGAGCTTGTCGAGCTTGAGGTTCGCGAGCTTCTGTCGAGCTACGAGTTCCCCGGCGACGACATTCCGATCACCAAGGGTTCTGCGCTGTGCGCGCTGGAGGATCGTTCTCCGGAGATTGGCCGTGACGCGGTTCTTGCGCTGATGGAGACGGTTGACTCGTACATTCCGACGCCTGAGCGTCCGATTGACCAGCCGTTCCTGATGCCGATCGAGGATGTTTTCTCGATTTCGGGTCGCGGTACGGTTGTGACGGGTCGCGTTGAGCGCGGCATCGTGAAGGTTGGCGAGGAAGTCGAGATCATCGGCATCCGCGACACGGTGAAGACGACGGTGACGGGCGTCGAGATGTTCCGCAAGCTTCTGGACCAGGGCCAGGCGGGCGACAATGTCGGCGTTCTGCTGCGTGGCACGAAGCGCGAGGATGTGGAGCGTGGGCAGGTTCTGTGCAAGCCGGGTTCGGTGAAGCCGCACAAGAAGTTCAAGGCCGAGGCCTACATCCTGACGAAGGAGGAGGGCGGTCGTCATACGCCGTTCTTCAACAACTATCGTCCGCAATTCTATTTCCGCACCACGGACGTGACGGGGATCGTGCAGCTTCCCGAGGGCACCGAGATGGTGATGCCGGGTGACAACGTGGCGATGGAAGTCGAGCTGATCGTGCCGATCGCCATGGAAGAAAAGCTGCGCTTCGCCATCCGCGAAGGCGGTCGCACCGTCGGCGCCGGCGTCGTC
>HotLOscill_hetero_coDRAFT_1000117_pt1 | contig 53189 bp, 40 predicted proteins | sample HotLakmetagenome_2_FD_10650 | JGI IMG/M metagenome (IMG submission 10650)
ACACGCTCAAATGGATTCCTGATTCAGGACGCATATGTATCGGTCAATCCACTCTTATGACCGTGGTCAAGGGTAAAGATCAAGCGGCTCGTGCCCCGCGTCCCTGCGCAGGATCTGATCGTCGTTGATCGGCAGCGAGGTGACGGGACGGTCCTGAAGACGACGGTCGATCAAGCTCTTATCCGCAGGTTGGTTACCGCACTTCCGTAATCCGTCTCGGGCCATCCCTGTCTAGCGTCGGGCGTCGAGCTGGTGCTCGGCCACATAGTGGATACGGGAGTTCCCCACCGTGGACGTCCCGTCGCCTCGCTGCCGCAATTGGCATCAGCGGTCACAATCCCGGTGGGGCCCGAGACACCGATGTTGTCGACTGAGCGATCGGTGCTGTGACCATCGGGTCCTCCGTTATGCAATCGGGCGCGGCTCGACCTCGCGGCCAATCGCCCAGAGGAAGGCGGCCATCTCGCGGGCGATCGCGGCGATTACAACCGGGCCTTTCTTGCCACCTGTCGTCATCCGGCGATACCGCTTGCTCAGACGGACCTGCGCCTTCCAGGCTATGTCGCGCACGGCCTTGGGCAGGTTCTCCAGGCGCTTGCGGATCGTCTCGGTGACGCGCGCCGGATGGCGATAGCTCCAGACGCCCTCGACAAGAACGCGGCGGGCCCGACGATTGCCGGCGAGCGTGAGGCCGCCGCGCTTGACGCTCTCGCCAGTCGAGCGCTCGGAGGGCACCAGGCCGAGAAAGGCCATGAGCTGGCGTGGACTATCGAAGCGGCGGACGTCGCCGACCTCGACGGCGAAAGTAGCAGCGACGAGGATTGAGACGCCGCGCATGGCCTGATAGGCGGCAACCAGCGGCGCCATTGACCATGCCGGCACCAGCTCCTCGATGTGAGTGTCGAAGCGCTCGAGCCGCTCGCGGGCGTCGCGCACGGCGTCGACGTAATCCTGGAAGACGATCTGCTGGGCCGAAGGCTCGAATTTCTGGGCGGCAAGCCAGCGTATGTGGGCGGCGCTCCAGTGCTTCCGGCCCGTGAAGATCCGGCCGTGGCGCAGGAGAAAGGACTGCAGCTGCTGGCGCTTCTTGCGCAGGTCATCGCTCGCCGCTTCAAGGGCGCGCACGAGATCGCGCATCGCCTCGTGCACGTCGTCGGGCACCCAGATGCCCGTCAGCTCGCCCGCACGCAGCAGCCGCGCGAGGGTGACCGCGTCCCGCCGGTCCGTCTTCACCCGTTCGCCAGCCCGCTTCGGGATCAACGAGGGTGCGACGACCTCGCAGACGTGCCCCATAGCGGTGATCTGCCGATGCAGGCCATAGCCCGTCGGGCCCGCTTCGTAGCAGACGTGCAGGCGCCCGTACCTCTTCTCCAGCTTGCGCACGAGGCGCTCGACAGAGGCCGGCGTTGTCTCGATCTCGCCGAAATACCGCACTTCGCCTGTGCGACCGCCCTCCGCAACCGCGATGGCGTGCTTGTTCTTCGAAACATCGACACCGACGTAGACGATGCTATCCTCTCCCATGGTCCGCCCTCCTTTGCTTGGGGCTCGGCTCGGCCATTCGAGCAACCCCCGTATGCTCAAGCGCGCAAAGGCTAAGGGCGGGCCGCCCCTCGCACCACGGTCATAACGTCTAGAATTCACATGATGCGATTTTTGCCCGTACGCCTAGGGTGAGCGCCGCCTTGTCAGCCAGCCTGTTGAAGTGCGAGCCATGGGGATGTCCCTATGGCCGCCATCAACCGCCGAAAGCGCCCGCGCCCGCAAATCCATCGAAAGTGATTTTCCCATCATCGCCGTCCCGATTTCCGTCGTGGCGACAATGGATCAGTTCATCACCGATTTGGGAATCCCCCACCGCGATTCAACAAGGAAGGGCGTCGCGCTAGAATCCCTGCGGAAGCCACAAGGCGATCCACGGAAACAGGATCAGGAGGCCAACCAGGATCAGCGAGCAGAAGATGAAGGGGATTGCCGCGAGATAGATGTCGCGCATGGTCGTGCCCGCGGGAGCGACGCCCTTCATCACGAAGAGCAGCAGCCCGAAAGGCGGCGTGGTGAAGCTGATCTCCAGCGCGAGCAGCATGATCAGTGCGAACCAGATCGGATCGTAACCGAGGCTCAGCGCCAGCGGGAAGAAGATCGGCACCGTGAGCAGCATCATCGAGATCTGCTCCATGAACATGCCCAGCACCAGCAGCACCGCGAACATCGCCAAAAGCATGAAGACCGGCTCAAGATCGAAACCCGTCGCCCAGTTGATCAGCCCGCGCGAGGCGCCTGAAAAGGCCATCAGCTGGCTGAACGTCGCCGAGCCGAAGACGATCAGATAGGCCATCAGCGTGACCCTGAGGGCGCCTTCGAGGGAACGCTTCAGGGCCTGCCAGGTCAGGCTGCGGAAGATCGCCGCGAGGATCATCACGCCAAGTGCGCCGAAGGCGGCCGCCTCCGAAGGCGTGGCGATCCCGCCCATCATCATCGCGACGATCACGATCATCACGCCGACCATCGGCAGGATGTCGCGGGCGATCAGCACAAGCTTCTCGCGACCCGTGAGCGGCGCCACCTCATAGGGCGGCGCGGCGCTCGGGTCGATCTTCGTCTGGATCCAGATCGTCGCAAGATAGAGGCTCGCGAGCAGGAGACCCGGTATGATTCCCGCGATCAGAAGCGCGCCGATATCGATCTTGGCCAGCGTCGCCAGCAGCACCGCGAGCGCCGAGGGCGGGATGATGATGGCGAGCCCGCCCGTGCCGAGGATCGGCCCGATCGACATGTTGTTCTTGTAGCCGCGCCGGTTCATCTCCGGCACCAGCAGCGAGCCGAGGAGGGCGGTGGCGCCCATCGATGATCCCGACAGGGTGGCAAAGCCCGTCCCGCCCAGAACCGTCACATAGGACAGGCGCCCCGGCAGACGCCCGAGCAGACCGTCGATGGCGTTGAACATGCGCCGGCCGAGTCCCGTATGGAAGAACACCTCGCCCATCAGGAGAAACAGCGGGATCGGCACCAGTGCGAACGAGGTCAGCGCACCCAGCCCGTTATTGAGCAGCTGGATGACGCCGCGTTCGCCGCCCATGAAGATCCACGCGCCGAAGATGTTCGCAGCGAGAAAGGCGAGCGCCACCGGCATGCCGAGCGCCATCAGGACGATGATCGTGCCGAGAAGCAGGGCGAGCGCCTCGTACCATTCCATCATTCGTGGATCCCCGCTTCGCCGGAATGCAGCAATTCCCGCCCGAAGGCGAAACGCGCGAATTCCACGGCCATCAGGCCGAAACTGATTGGAAAGGCGATGGTCAGAAGCCAGCGCGGGAAGAAATAGGCACGCACGTCGAAATCGTTGCGCGCAAGGTTGAGTTGAACGAGGTCGATTCCCTTCCAGGTGAGAATCGCGCAGACGACGAGGCAGCCGAAGGCGACCAGCCGGCTCAGGGCCCGCCGCAGCTTTGGCGGCAGGGCGGCGGNGACGAGTTCGATATGCACATGCCCCTTGCGCCGCACCAGCCAGGGCGCGCCGAGCATGGTCATGTAGAGCAGCGCGTATTCGGAGGAGGTGAACAGCCAGGCCATCGGCTGGAGGCCGAGATTGCGCATGCCGACGCTGACGATGATCGAGATCATCAGCCATGTGAGCATGGCGGCGGCCACAAGCGCCATCAGCGTGACGAAGGCATCATAGCCGCGCACGACCCATCGCAAGGCGCCCGACATGAAACACACCTCGAAGATTTGTCAGGGGAATTCGCCGGGCACAAGGCGTGCCCAGCGATAAATACCGGCGCGGCTCACTGCGCCGCTTCGAGATCGTAGAAACGCTCGATCAGCGTATCGTAATGGGTGAGCCCCATCGGATGCTCTTCCATCTGCTCGCGCATGCGCGCCCAGGTCTCCTCGCGGGCCGCTTCGAGATAGCGCGCCGCCGCGTCGCCCTCGAGCGAGAAGGTCGTCATGCCGCGCTCCTCGAGAATGGCAAAGTCCTCGTCGCGTTTCTCGCGCAGGGCCTCGACGCTGGCGCGCTCGTGCTCGATCGCCGCCTGCTGCAGGATTTCCTGCGCCTCCGGGGTGAGTTCGTTCCAGCTCTCCAGATTGACGATCACGCCGAGATCGGTGGAAAAGAAGGAGGGTTCGATGCGGTAGTTCAGAAACTCGTCCCAGCGCAGATCGACGAGGCCGATCTGGGTCCAGCCCGTGGCATCGACAGTGCCGCGCTCGAGCGCCGAATAGACATCCGTGGTCTGGATATCGATCACCTGTGCGCCGAGATAGTTGGTGAAGAAGGCGTTGTAGACCGGGTTGCCGCGCAGGCGGATGCCCGAGACGTCGAGATTGCCCTCGGCATCGAGCGCGGGCTCGTTGACGGTCCACAGATTGTAGGTCACGCCCGAATCGAACCAGCCGAGATAATAGACCCCCATCTTCTCCTGATGGATCTCGTTGACCAGATCGATGCCGCCATTCTCGCGCGCCTCGATCGCGGTGACGTTGGAAGCCACCAGCGCATCGCGCTCGGGGAAGGCGCCGGCATAGAAGCTGCCGGGCGAATAGGCCATATCAACGATCCCGTCGCGCACCGCATCGGCCTGCTGGAACATGCCGATCGCCTCGGGACCGCCACGCACGTCGATCTGGATCACGCCCTCGCCGCGCTCGTTGACCATGTCGACGAAGGAGAGGAAGCTCTGTGTGTAGATCAGGGTTTCGGGAAAGGCGTGCACGGCGCTGATGCGCTGCTCGGCCATGGCTCCGGAAGTCATCAGCGCAGCCATACCGACGGCGGCGCCTGCAAGAACGTGTTTCATGGTCTACTCCCAGTCAGGGGCTTTGCGCCCCGTTCTTGATGAGGAACGCGCCCATCGCGCTCCCCGTCCGCGCCGGAGCCGTGGCCCCGGTCGAAATCCCCTTACGCACCCACCTCGCGCGGCCAGGCCCAGGGCCGGGCTGCGCGCCGCGCCGCGATGAAATCCCTGATCTCGCGTTCATGGGCGCGGGTCAGATCGATATCGTCCCAGCCATTGATCAGCTTGGTGCGCCAGACCGGATCGATCTCGAAATCGATGACCATGTTGCCCGCCGTGACGGTGCAGCGATCCAGATCAATTGCGAGATCACCCGGCATCGCCGCCAGCAGCGCATCCGCATCCGCCTCGGTGAGGCGGGCGGGCAGGAGCCCGTTATTGACCGCATTGCCGGCGAAGATATCGCCGAAGCTCGGGGCGATCACCACGCGAAAGCCGCCATCGACCAACGCATAGACCGCCGCCTCCCGCGAGGAGCCCCCGCCGAAATTGCGCCGTGCGACGAGGATCGAGGCGCCCGTCGCGGCGGGGTGGTTGAGCGGGAAATCCGGGATCGTCGCCCCATCGCCATCGTGGCGCAGATCATGCAACAGGAACTTGCCGTAGCCCTCCGAGCGCGGCGCAGACATGAAGCGCGCGGGGATGAGCTGGTCGGTATCGATATTCTCGAAGGGCAGCCCGACGGCAAGGCCCTGATGCCGCGTCCATCCCGCCATCACAACCTCCCTGCGAGCATCGGGCGCACATCGGCGAGATGCCCGGTCACGGCGGCAGCAGCGACCATGACCGGCGACATCAGATGTGTGCGCGCGCCGGGCCCCTGACGGCCGCGGAAATTGCGGTTGGTCGTGGAGGCGCAGCGCTTGCCGGGTGCGACGATATCGCCGTTCATGCCCACGCACATCGAACACCCCGCCGCGACCCATTCAAGCCCGGCCTCGGTGAAGATCCGGTCGAGCCCTTCCGCCTCGGCCTGCGCCTTGACGAGGCTCGAACCCGGCGAGACCATCCCGGGCACCTGCGCCCGGCGCCCTGACAGCACGGCGGCAGCCGCACGCAGATCCTCGATCCGGGCATTGGTGCAGGAGCCGATGAAGACCTGATCGACGGCGATCTCGGACAAGTTCATGCCCGGGCGCAGAGCCATGTAATCGAGTGCTGCGCGAATGCGCTGCGCCTCCGATGCGGAACCGGCCCGCGCCGGATCGGGCACCGATTCCGTGATCGGCAGCGCATCCTCGGGGCTGGTGCCCCAGGTGACGATCGGAGCGATGTCCTGCGCATCGATCACCACCTCGCGGTCGAAGACGGCATCGGGATCTGAGACAAGCGCGGCCCAATCCGCGAGCGCCTGTTCCCGCGCCGCGCCCTGCGGGGCGAAGGGGCGGTTTTCCAGATAGGTGAAGGTGGTGGCATCCGGCGCCACCATGCCGCAGCGCGCACCGCCCTCGATGGAGAGGTTGCACAGGGTCATGCGGCCTTCCATGGAGAGCGTACGGACTGTAGAGCCGGCATATTCGATCGCCGCGCCGCGCCCGCCATCGGTGCCGAGCCGTGCGATCCAGGCCAGCGCCATGTCCTTGGCCCCGACGCCCGGCGACAGCGCGCCTTCGAAACGAATGCGCATGCGCGCCGGTTTCTTTTGCCAGATCGTCTGGGTGGCGAGCACATGGGCGACTTCCGTCGCGCCGATGCCGAAGCCGAACACGCCGAAAGCGCCGTGCGTGGCCGTGTGGCTGTCGCCGCAATTGATCACGAGACCAGGCAGGGTCAGCCCCTGTTCCGGCCCCACCACATGCACGATGCCCTGGCGCGGATCGTCGAGCCCGAACAGCCGGAATCCATGCCGGCGGGCATTCTCCTCCAGCGTCGAGACCATGCGCGCGATGGCGGGATCGGCGATCGTCCGACCGCGCCCGCGCGTGGGGACGTAGTGATCGGCCACGCCGAAGGTCAGATCCGGCTGCGCCACGCCCTGGCCCCGCTCGGCCAGTTTGCGGAACGCGTGGTGGGAGCCCTCATGCACGAAATGCCGATCGACGAAGAGCAGCGACGCGCCATCCTCGCGGGCATGGATTTCATGCGCCTGCCAGATCTTGTCGAACAGGGTCAGAGGGGCAGTCATTCGGCAGCCTCCCCGCTCTGTATCGATGACTTGCCGGCAGCACTCATCCCCTGCTGCGGCGTGGTGACGGGCAACCAGCGCCGTGCGCCGGGCTCGCCGACCCGGTCGAGGGTCATTTCGAGGCGGTAGCGATCGGGCCGGTAGAGTGCGCTCAGATGTTCGACGCCGCGGCCCTGCGCATCATGCACGACGCGGGTGAGCGCGATCAGCGCGGCGCCGGTGGCGAGATCGAGCGCCTCGGCGACATCCGGCGTGGCGAGCGTCGCCGAGATCGATTGCGTCGCGTGATCGACCCGCACGCCGGAGCGCTCAAGCAGGCGAAACAGCGGCGTCGTGGCGAGATCGGCCTCGGAATAATTCTGCGCCACATCCTCGGGGACATGGGTGGTGAGATGCGAAAACGGCGCGCCCTCCATCATGCGCACGCGCACGGCCCGCTGCACCCGCTCCTGCGGCCCCAGATGCAGCGCCTCGGCGATGGCGGGCGGCGGCGTGCAATAGGAGAAGGCGAGAAGCCGCGCCGTCGTCGCCTGGCCCATGGCCACGACCTGCGGCATCAGCGTGGCGAAATCCGCCGTGATCGCCTGATGAGGCTCGCGTGCGCGCACGATCGTTCCGCTGCCCGCGCGCCGCTCGACCAGCCCGTCCGCCACCAGCCCGTCAAGGGCGCGGCGAATGGTGACGCGGGAGACGGCAAAGAGCTCGGCGAGCTTCAACTCACCCGGCAGAGCCGCACCGGCAGCATGCGTGCCGCTGACGATCTCGTCGCGCAGGAGCAGGTAGACCCGCTGCGCCTTGCCGCCATCCGGCGTGAGAATCGCCCCTGCCTGCTCCACCTGACACCCTCGCGCTCGTCTGCCCGACATGGATTTCGCAACGCTCATGGTATCCCGCAAAAGCAGGAATGCAAGTATCTTGTATCATCCGACTTGCGTAAAATGTCTTTTTTATCACGATATGATCTGTATTATAAACCAGACAGGATAACGCCGCGCCGGCGGTGACGAGGGAGACAGCCATGCCGATTGTGACCGTGACCGTGCTCGAAGGCTATGACGCGGATACGCGTCGTCGTCTCGGCAAGGCGACGACAGATGCGGTGCGCTCCGTCGTCGCCGCACCGGCGGAAGCCGTCACCGTGATCATCGACGAGGTGGCGCGCGAGAACTATCTGCGCGGCGGCGAGCATCGCAATCCCGGCCCGCCGCGCCCCGATCCGGCACAGATCGTCCACGATTTTCTCGCCGCCATGGAGGCGCGCGATCTCGATCGGGCGAAAGGCTTTCTCGGAAAAGGCTTCGAGATGGTGTTTCCCGGCGATGCACGCATGACCACGCTTGAAGAACTCGTCGCCTTTGCCGGACCGCGCTACCGGTTCGTGAAGAAGACCTACGAGCGCTTCGATCCGGTGCCGGGCGGCGATGTCGCGATTGTCTATTGCTTCGGCACGCTCCACGGCGAATGGCCGGATGGCGAGGCGTTTTCCGGGATCCGCTTCATCGACCGGTTCGAGATCTCGGAGGGGCGCATCGCCCGCCAGCAGGTCTGGAACGATATTGCGGAAGTGGTCGCGCATCAGGGCAAGGGGGCGGGCGCATGAGCCGCGATATCGACCCGATCACGCTCGCCGTCCTCGCCGGGCGCATGGAGCAGATCGCCGACGAGATGGATGCGACGCTGTTCCGCTCGGCCTTCAACCCGATCATCGCCGAGGCGCATGACGCCTCCCACGGGATCTATCACGCCGCCACAGGCGACACCCTGGTGCAGGGCAAATCCGGCCTGCCGATCTTCGTCGGCGTCATGGCTTTCGCGGTGAAGGCCGTGATCGACAAGGCGGCGCGTGACGGCGATCTCGCGGATGGCGACATCTATATCTTCAACGATGCGCATCTGGGCGGGACGCATCTCTCCGACATGCGGCTGGTGCGCCCGTATTTCCATGAAGGCGAATTGTTCTGCTATCTCGCCTCGGTGGGGCACTGGCATGATGTCGGGGGCGCGGTGCCGGGCAATTACAACCCTTCTGCCCGCGAGGCCTTTCAGGAGGCCTTCGTGCTGCCGCCGGTGAAGCTCGCCCGCGCCGGCGTGATGCAGCAGGACGTGATCGACATCCTGATGCGCAATACCCGCCTGCCGCAATCAGCCTCGGGTGATCTCAACGGCCAGATCAACGCCCTCGATCTCGGCGTCAAGCGCCTTGATGCGTTGCTGGCCGAATACGGCGCCGCAACGGTGCGCGCCGCCCTCGCGGCGCTCAGCGACCGGGCCGAGACGCTGATGCGCGCGGAGGTGGAAAACCTCCCCGATGGACGCTGGGAAGCGGAAGATTTCCTCGACAATGACGGGATCGAGGACACGGCTTTGCCGATCCGCGTGGCGCTGGAGATCGCCGGCGACAGGCTGAGCCTCGATTTCACCGGCTCCGCCCCGGCTGCGGCGGGGCCGATCAACATCTCGGAAGGCACCGCCATCGCCTGCGTCTATGTGGCGATCAAGCATATCTTCCCGGACCTGCCCGCCAATGCCGGGGTGATGCGACCGCTCGACATCACCATCCCGCAGGGCTCGATCCTCGCGGCGGAATTCCCCGCACCGACGGGGGGCTATACCGAGACCATCCTGCGCATGATCGACGTGATCTTCACCGCCGCTTCGCAGGCCGCGCCGGAGCGCGTCGTCGCCAATGCCTATGGCACGATCAACGCGCTCTCCATTGCCGGGCATCGCGGCGACGGGCGGCGCTGGGTGATGTTCAGCTTCTATGGTGGCGGCCATGGCGGCACGCCGGAGGGCGACGGGCTCAACCACGGCAATGCGCCGATCTCGACCGCGACGATCCCGCCGGCGGAAATCCTGGAAGCGGCCTATCCGGTCGCATTCCGGCAATGGGCGCTGCGTCCCGACAGCGCCGGCGCGGGATGCCATCGTGGCGGTATGGGGGCGATCTATGAAATCGAATTGCTGGAGCAGAGCGCCGAGGCCTTCCTCTTCGGTGAACGCGGGCGCTTTGCGCCCAAGGGCGTCGCGGGCGGGGGCGAGGCAGCGCTCAACCGGTTCAGTTACCAGCAGGATGACGGGTTCCATACACCGCCGCTCGCCTCCAAGATCGTCGGTATCGCCTTGAAACGCGGCCAGCGCGTGCGGCTCGAAACACCTGGCGGGGGCGGCTACGGCCCGCCCGGTCAGCGCGAGCCGCAGGCCATCGCCCGCGACGTGGCGCGCGGGCTCGTCAGCGAAGAACGGGCCGATGCGGATTACGGACGCGGCTGGCGGGAGTATGCGAAATGAAGCGCACGCGCATGATCGGCGTCGATGTCGGCGGCACTTTCACCGATGTCTTCTTCCTCGACGAGGCCAGCGGCGAGGCCCGGGTCGCGAAGGTTCCGACCACACGGCCCGACCAGTCCGGTGGCTTCCTCGCCGGGATCCGCGCCCATGGCGAGGATCTGGAAGGGGTGGCCAGCGTCGTCCACGGTACCACGGCGGGGACGAATGCTTTGCTTGAGCGCAAGGGCGCGCGCATCGGCGTGATCACCACGCAGGGCTTCCGCGACGTGCTCGAGATGCGCCGGCGCGACCGTCCGCGCACCTGGGGCCTGCGGGGCAATTTCGAGCCGGTGGTGGCGCGCGAATTGCGCATTGAGGTGCCCGAGCGCACATTCGCCGACGGCACGATCGAGCAGGTGGTCGATCTCGACGCCGTGCGCGCGGCGGGCGAGCAACTGCTGTTGCAGGGCTGCAAGGCTGTGGCCGTGCTCTTTGTCAATTCCTACGCCAATCCGGCCAATGAACAGGCGGCGGTGGAGACTCTTCGCGCCTTCTGGCCGAACCCGCATGTCTCGGCATCGAGCGAGATCCTGCCGGAGATCCGCGAATACGAGCGCTTCTCCACGACCGCCCTCAACGCCTATCTGCAGCCGGAGGTCGCCGGCTATCTCGGGCGGCTCGCCGGGGCGCTCGACGAGGGCGGGTTCGGCGGTGAATTCCTGATCGTGCAATCGAATGGCGGCGTCATGGCCGTCGATACCGCCTGCCGCCTGCCGGTGCGCACGGCCCTGTCGGGCCCCGCCGCCGGGGTGATCGCCGCGGGATACATTGCGCAGAATGCCGGTTTTCCCAATGTGATCACCGGTGATATGGGCGGCACCTCCTTTGACGTCTCGCTGATCGCCGAGGGCAAGAGCGTGCTCAGCCCGCAGACCAGCATCGATTTCGGCCTCGTGGTGCGCACGCCCATGATCGAGATCGCCACGATCGGCGCCGGTGGCGGCTCCATCGCCTCGGTGGACAAGGGCGGCCTGTTGAATATCGGCCCCGAAAGTGCCGGCTCGGATCCGGGCCCCGTCGCCTATGGACGGGGCAACACCCGCCCCACGGTGACGGATGCCAATATCGTCTTGGGGCGCATCGATTCGCAACGCCCGATCGGCGGCGGCCTCGCCAGGCTTGATCTCGAAGCGGCGCGCGCGGCAATCGCCGAACATGTCGGCAAGCCGCTCGGGCTGGATATCGAGGCGGCGGCGGAGGCGATCATCACGGTGGCCAATTCCCGCATGGCCGGCGCCATGCGCCTCGTCTCCATCGAACGCGGCTTCGACCCCAAGCAATTCGCCTACATGCCCTTCGGCGGCGGCGGTGCGCTGCATGCCTGCGCGCTGATCCGCGAAGTCGGGCTCGCCAGGGCCATCGTGCCGCGCTATCCGGGCGTGACTTCCGCCATGGGCTGCGTCATCGCCGATATGCGCCAGGATTTCGTGCAGACGGTGAATGCGCTCACCACGCAGGTTGATGTGGACGGGCTCGCCGCGCTGATGCAGGCGCATGTGGATGCGGGTCTGCGGCTGATCGATTCCGCCGGAATCAGCTTTGCCGGGCGCGAGATCATTTTCGAGCTCGACATGGCCTATCTCGGCCAGACCCACACCGTCGCCGTGCCGCTGCCGGTTGCCCTCGATGCCGCTCACAACGTCGCCCCGACCACGCGCGAGGCGATCCAGGCGGCCTTCGATACGGCCTACGAGCGCGTCTACGGGCGGCTCCTCCCCGGCGGGGTGACGCGGGTGCTCAATCTGCGCAGCGCGGTGATCGGGCAGCGCCCGAAATTCGATCTCGCCACCCTTGCGCCCGGGCCCAATGCCGATGCCGGGAAGGCGCAGCGCGGCACGCGACCGGTCTTTGCCGCAGGCGCCTGGCACGAGGCGACGATCCTCGATCGCCTGGCTCTGCCCGTCGGCACGGTGATCACCGGCCCGGCCATTCTGGAACAGGCCGATACCACCATCTTCATCGAGCCTGATCATCGCGGGCGCGTCGATACCTTCGGCAATGTCGTGATCAGCCGCGCGGATGCGGCGGATAGCGATACACAAGGAGCCTGACCATGGCACGGATCAGCGCGATCGACCCGCGCCGCACGGCGCTCCTGACCATCGATCTGCAGAACGATTTCCTGCATCCGGAAGGCGCCTATGGCCGGGCCGGCCAGAGCTCGGAAGCGATCGCGGCCCTGCCGGCACGCATCCGCCCGCTGGCCGATCGCCTGCGCAAGGCGGGCGGACACTACATCTCGGCCCAGTTCACCCTGGTGCCGGGACGCGACGGCGAGCCGCTGATCTCGGCCCATCTGAAGGAACTGCGCCCCTTCCTCGGCAAGGGCGACTTTCTGCCGGGCGCCTTCGGGCACAATCTTGTCGCGACCCTCGCGCCCGCCGATTTCACCATCGAGAAGGTCGCCTACAGCGCGTTCTACCAGACCCGCCTTGAATTCGTGATGCGCGAGGCGGGAATCGACACGCTGATCATCGGCGGCATCGTCACCAATGGCGGCGTCGCCAGCACCGTGCGCGACGCGCATCTGCGTGATATCGCAACGATTCTCCTCAGCGATGGTTGCGCCGCCTTCCGCGAGGAGGTGCACGGGGCCACGCTGGTTTCGCTGGACAGCGTCACGCAGGTGATGAGCTGCGTCGATACGCTCGCCATGCTGGGGAATGAACCATGACCACGCCCACTTTGAAGACGCGCCTGGGACAGCCCGATATCCTGATCGCCCCGGGCGTCTATGACGGCCTCACCGCATCACTCGCGGAAGCGGCAGGGGCGCAGGCCCTGTATCTGTCGGGCGCCGCCGTCGCCTATACCCGGCTCGGACGCCCCGATATCGGGCTTACCTCCATGACCGAGATGGCCGATACCATGGCGCTGATCCGCGACCGGGTGGCGCTGCCCGTGATCATCGATGCCGATAACGGTTTCGGCAATGCGCTCAACGCCCAGCGCACCATGCGCGTCTATGAGCGCGCCGGCGCCTCCGCCCTGCAGGTGGAGGATCAAAGCTATCCCAAACGCTGCGGCCACCTCTCCGACAAGACATTGATCGCGACCTCGGAGATGGCCGGCAAGATCGCCGCCATGGCTGATGCGCGGGCAAGCGACGAGACGCTGATCATCGCACGTACCGATGCCATCGCCGTGGAGGGGTTCGAGGCGGCGATCGAACGCGCCGAGGCCTATCTGGCGGCAGGCGCCGATATGCTCTTCATCGAGGCCCCGCGCTCCGGCGAGGAACTGCAGCGCATCTGCGATATCTTCAAGGGCCGCGCGAAACTGATGGCCAACATGGTCGAGGGCGGGCACACCCCCATCACCGCCGCCCCCGATCTCGAAAAGCTCGGCTTCGATCTCGTGATCTTCCCCGGCGGCATCGTGCGCGCGTTGGCCCGCACGGCGGAGCAGTATTATGCCAGCCTGATGGCCAACGGCTCGAACCGGCCCTTCACGGAGCACATGTTCGATTTCGCAGAGCTCAACCAGCGCATCGGCACGCCGGGTCTGCTCGCCGACGGCAAACGCTATGATGGCGGGGCTCAGTAATAGCGCAGATCCTGGGTCTTGCCGGAGAAGATCCGGTAGATGAAGCTCGTATAGAGCCCGATCAGGGGCAGCACGATGCAGGCGCCGATGAACATGATCATCAGCGATTCATCGGCGGCAGCGGCCTCCCACACCGTCATCTGCTCGGGCACCACATAGGGGTAGAACGAATAGGCCAGCCCGTAGAAGGCGAGAAAGATCACGGCGATCGCCCCGGAAAACGGTGCCCAGCTGAGCTGGTCGGTATGGTTGGGCAGCACCTTCAGCACATGGTGCAGGGCGATGATCAGCGCTCCCGTGATCAGCGGGATCGGCGCGAGCATCAGAAGATAGGGCATGGCGAACCACTTCTCGAAGATGCGCTCGGAGACGAGCGGCGTCGTGATCGAGACGGCGGCAAGCCCGATGGCGCTCAGCCACAGCGAGACTCTGGCCCAGCCCACCGCACGCTCTTGCAGCGCGCCCTCGCTCTTGAGGATCAGCCAGCCAGCCCCGATGAAGGCATAGGCCGCAGCCAGCCCCACTGCGACGAGCCCCGCGAATGCGACATTGACCAGCGTGCGCTCGAAGCCGAGGATGTAGAGCCCCAGCATGTAACCCTGCGAGAGCGCGGTCAGCAGCGACCCGCCGAAGAAGGCGCGATCCCACCAGACTTTCTGCGCCGGATCGACCTTGGCGCGGAAATCGAAAGCGACACCGCGCAGGATCAGCCCGAGCAGCATCACCGCCACCGGCAGGTAGAGCGCCCCGAGAATAACGCCCTGCGCGAAGGGAAAGGCGACAAGCAACAGCCCGACAGCCAGCACCAGCCAGGTCTCGTTGGCATCCCAGAACGGGCCGATCGAGGCGATCATCCTGTCCTTGTGCTGGCTTGTCAGCCCGGACAGGATGCCGACACCGAGATCGTATCCGTCAAGGATAACATAGAGCAGGATCGAGGCACCCATCAGCCCGACAAAGGCCACGGGCAGCCAGGATTCACCTCCGAATAACGCGTCCATTGTTGCATCCTCTCACATTCGTATTCAGGCCGGCCGTCTGCTGCAGCGCGCTCTCCCCTCTCCGCATGGGAGAGGGGAGCCCCGGCATCAATTGCGACGCCAAAAGCGTCTGCCGGCCATTGCATCGGACGCTCACTCCGCCGGAACCGGTCCGGCGATGCGACCGCCGCCCTTTGCGACGCGGACCTCCGGGGTCACCGCCTGGCCGAGAGTGGCCGAGGCGCCGTCGCGGCGGGCGAGGTGGAACAGCGTCCAGACATAAGCCGCCGTCAGCGCCGCGTAGATGGCGAGATACATGGCGAGCGTCGAGGCCACCATGCCGACCGGCGTCGTGGTGACGGCTTCCGCCGTGGTGAGGACACCGCTGACCAGCCAGGGCTGGCGCCCGATCTCCGTCACATACCAGCCGGCCACCGTCGCCACCCAGCCGGAGAAGGTCATGGCCACGAAGCCGCGCAGCATCCAGGGCGGGAGCGTGCCGCGACGATAGAGCTGCCAGCCGCCATACCAGGAAGCGACCAGCATCAGCATGCCGATCCCGACCATGATCCGGAAGGCAAAGAAGACGGGGGCCACGGGCGGATGCGCGACCGAGCCGTCCTCGCGCACGAAGTCATTCAGCCCCGGCACCACGCCGGCGGGATCATGCTTGAGGATCAGGCTCGCGCCGTTGGGGATCGCGATCTCGAACCGGTTCTCGCGGGCCTGCTCATCGGGCAGCGTGAACAGCACGAGAGGCACATTGCCGCGCGTCTCCCAATTGCCCTCCATTGCTGCGATTTTCTGGGGCTGGTGCTCCAGCGTGTTGAGACCGTGCATGTCGCCGGCGAAGATCTGGGCCGGGATCAGCAGCGCGGCCATGACAACACCGGTGCGCAGCGCCTTGCCGACGCCCTCCGAGCGGTCCCCGCGCAGAAGGCGATAGGCCGAGACGCCCGCGACCAGGAAGGCGACGGTCAGGCCCGAGGCGAGCAGCATATGCGTCAGGCGATAGGGCATGGAGGGGTTGAAGATCACCTCCCACCAGTCGGTCACGAACGCCACGCCGTCGCGCATCTCGAAACCCTGGGGCGTGTGCATCCAGGAATTCAGCACGAGAATCCAGAAGGCCGACATGGTCGTGCCGAAGGCGACAAGCACGGTGGCGAGGGTGTGGATGCGGTTCGAGACCCGGTTGAACCCGAACAGCATTACCGCGAGGAAGGTCGCCTCAAGGAAAAACGCGGTCAGGATCTCGTAGGCGAGCAGCGGCCCGGCCACATTGCCGACGCTCTCCATGAATCCCGGCCAGTTGGTGCCGAACTGGAAGGACATGGTCACGCCCGAGACGACGCCGAGCGCGAAGGTCAGGGCGAAGACCTTCACCCAGAACTTGTAGGCATCCATCCAGGCCATCTCGCCGGTGCGGTTGTAGCGCAGCTTGAAGAAGAGCAGCACCCAGCCGAGCGCGATGGTGATCGTCGGAAAGAGAATGTGGAAGGTGATGTTCGCCCCGAACTGGATTCGGGACAGGATCAGAGTGTCCATCATCGTGAACGCTCCTCGTCATCGGAGGAGGGGGGATCATTGCGTTTGCCGGAAAAACCGAGACGGTCCCGGAATTCCAGCACGCGGGAAATCTTCGAGCCGAGCTTCATGAGTTGCACCAGCCGCTCGGTCTCGATGGCGCGCATGTCGGCATACCAGTCGGTGAGCATGTCGATGAGATCGTGCATCTCGCGCATGCGCTCCTGTGCATGCCGCTCGAATTCCGATTCCGGGCGCTCCATCAGGGTTTCGCGCAGGAGCGAGAGCGTCGGATCGATCTCGCGCTTCTTGCGCTCCTCGATCAGCGTGCGCACGATCACCCAGATATCCTCGGGCGTGCCGAAATACTCGCGCCGGTCGCCCGGCTTGTGGCGCAGGCGCACGAGGTTCCAGGCCTGGAGCTCTTTCAGCCCCATGCTGACGTTGGATCGCGACACGCCAAGTGCCTCGACGATCTCGTCCGCATTGAGCGGTTCGGGGGAGACGAAGAGCAGGGCGTAGATCTGGCCGACGGTGCGGTTCACACCCCAGCGCGAGCCCATTTCTCCGAAATGCAGAACGAATGTCTGTACCAGCGGGGGAAGGTTCATGGCCTTTTGCGTTTCACGCCTTTCCGGAATTTCAGTTATTTCTGAAATATCGGAAGGCGGCGAAAAAAGGCCATGCGACCCGCTGTCGCTTTCCCGACGCGTGCAGCGATGGCGTCGCGGGCGTGCCCGCGCGCTTCACGAAGCGCGATGTGGGGTCGGAATCCCGGTGCCGCTCAGGTGAGACCTTCCCGCGTCACCCAGTCGAGGGTCTTGTCGAGGGCGCGTTCGAGCCGGTCGAACAGGGCGTCGATCTCTTCCTCGGTGATGATCAGCGGCGGGCAGAGCGCGATGCGGTCGCCGGCGAGCGAGCGCACGATCAGGCCTTCCTCCTGGGCGAAGGTCACCGTCTTCGCCGCGACGCCTTTCTTCGGATCGTATTGCCGCTTCGTTGCCTTGTCGGCCACGATCTCCATCCCGGCGATCAGTCCCATGCCGCGCGATTCACCGATCAGGGGGTGCTGTTCCAGCGCGGTGACGCGGTTCTGGAAATGCGGCGCGCGGGCACGCACCTTCCCGACGATATCCTCACGCTGGTAGATCTCCAGCGTCTTGATTGCCACCGCGCAGGAAACCGGGTGGCCGGAATAGGTGAAGCCGTGGCCGAACACACCGATCTTGCGGCTCTCGTCCAGCATGGCCTGATACATGTCCTCGTTGAGCATCACCGCGCCCAGCGGGGCATAGGCTGAGGTGATCGCCTTGGCGGCGGAGATGCTGTCGGGGCGGATATCGAGGGCGGTAGAGCCGAACATCTCGCCCAGACGCCCGAAGCCGCAGATCACCTCGTCGGCGATCATAAGCACATCGTAGCGATCAAGCACCGCCTGGATCTTCGGGAAGTACCCCGCCGGCGGCACCACGGCTCCGCCCGCGCCCATCACCGGCTCGGCAATGAAGGCGGCGACCGTATCGGGGCCCTCGCGCAGGATCTGCTCCTCGAGCTCGGCGGCGAGACGGGTGGAGAATTCCTCCTCGCTCTCGCCCTCATGTGCGAAGCGGTAATGGTGCGGGCAGGAAGTATGCAGGATATTGGCGATGGGCAGATCGAAATCGGTATGGTTGGCCGGCAGCCCCGTCAGCGAGGCGGAGGCGACGGTAACGCCATGATAGCCCTTGAGCCGGGCGATGATCTTCTTCTTCTGCGGGCGCCCGCGCGCGTTGTTGTAATACCAGACCAGCTTGACCTGGCTGTCATTGGCCTCCGAGCCGGACGAGGTGAAGAACACCTTCGAGACCGGCACCGGCGCGATCTCCTTCAGCTTCTCCGCGAGCTCGATCGCAGGATCATGGCTGCGCCCGGAAAACAGATGCTGGAAGGGCAGCTTGAGCATCTGCTCGTAGGCCGCTTCGGCCAGTTCCCGGTTCGAATAGCCGAGCGAGGTGCACCAGAGCCCGGCCATGCCCTCGAGATAGGGCTTGCCCTCGGTATCGTAGACCCAGACACCCTCGCCGCGCTCCAGGATGAGCGGCCCGGTCTCGCGGAAGGCCGCGAGCTGTGTATAGGGATGGATCAGGGTTTCGACATCGCGGGTGGCGAGATTGGACAGCACGGGAACCTCCTTCGACGGAACACATGAAGGGTACCCGGCTCGCGCGCGCATTCAATGGCGATTATCACGAAGGCGCGTGCGATTCCGGGCACCGGTTCCGGATTCAGGCATCCCGCCATGTCCCGGCTGCGCGCCCGAGCACGGTGGCTGCGAGTAGCCCGTTGCCGGAGAGATATCCCGCATCACCGGTACCCGAGACCCCGCAGGCAGCGCCGCCTGCGGCGCGCAGATTGGGCAGGAAGCCGCCGTCGCGATGGCGGACGCGGCCCTCACCATCGGTCTCCAGCCCGCCCTGCGTGTGAAACAGGGCCCCCGTCACCCTTACGGCCCGATAGGGCGGCGCGAGTGGCGGCACGTGGCTCAAATCGCGCCCGAAAACATCGCTGCCACCCTCGCGGGCCCGTGTGACCTCGTCGAAGGTTTGCTCCAGAGCATCCCGTGGCACGCCGATGATCTGCGCGAGCTCCGCGATCGTCGCGGCCTCGCGGATGGCGCCCTGGCTCTGAGCATCGCGGAAATCGGCGAATTGTGCGGCGATGCCGGCGATGCGTTCGTCGAAGATGCTGAAAGCCTCGCCGCCGGGGCGGGCGAGCACGGCGCGCGCGGCTTCCGAATAGCCCTGCGCCTCATTCCAGAAACGCCTTCCCGTGCGATCGATCTGAAACCCGCCTGCGCCGATCACCGCCCAGGTGATCAGGATCCCGTGGGGATGCGCGACATTTCCGTGTCCCTGATAGGCGCCCGGATGGCGGATCCGTGCGCCAAGTGCCTCACCCCAGAGCATCGCCTCGCCCTGGTTGCCGCCATGACCGAAATACAGCGCATCGGCGATATCGGGCAGATATGCGCGCACCATGTCGGAATTACCGCCGAAACCGTTGCAGGCGAGCACGAGCTTGTCGCAGCCGACACGTTCGATCACACCGTCGGGGCGCCGCATCGTGACGCCCGCGACGCGTCCGGACACATCCGCATGCAGATGCGTGACACGCCGTTCGGTGATGATGTCGATTCCCGTATCCTCGCAGGCCGTGCGCAGCCGGTCGACGAGCTCCCGGCCCGAGCGGCTCGGCAGGCCGTGCATGCGCCGGTGTGAATGGCCAGGGTAATCGAAATCGGCGACGAGGCTGAAGGGCAGATCGTAGCGATCCGACAGCCATTCGATCAGCGACGCAGACCCGCGTGCCAGACTCTCGACCAGCGCGGGATCATTCTCGCCATGGGCCTTGCGCTGGATATCGGCGGCGAAGGTTTCCGGGTCGTCGTCGATGCCGATTGCGCGCTGAAAGCGTGTGCCGGCGGCGGGGATAAGCCCGGCCGAGAGCGCCGTCGAGCCGGATGGCGCGGCATCGCGTTCGACCACGAGGATATCTGCGCCCCGCTCACGGGCGGCCAGCGCCGCAACCATGCCGCAGGCGCCAGCGCCGACGATCACCATGCCGGTGTGGAAGTCGGCAGCGAAGCCTGCAGCGACCGTCTCGACGCCGATCTGCGGAGCGCCGGGGATAGCCATGGCCGGCCTCAGCTGTCCATCTTGAGCGCGGCGATGAAGGCTTCCTGCGGGATCTCCACCTTGCCGAACTGGCGCATGCGCTTCTTGCCCGCCTTCTGCTTCTCGAGCAGCTTGCGCTTGCGGGTGGCGTCGCCGCCATAACATTTGGCGGTCACGTCCTTGCGCAAGGCCCGGATGGTCTCGCGGGCGATGACCTTGCCGCCGATCGCCGCCTGGACGGGGATCTGGAACATGTGCGGCGGGATCAGCTCCTTGAGCTTCTCGCACATGGCCCGCCCGCGGCTCTCCGCCCGCGTGCGGTGGACCAGCATGGAGAGCGCATCCACCGGCTCGCCATTGACGAGGATCGACATCTTGACGAGATCCTCCTGCCGGTAATCCGTGATCTGGTAATCGAAGGAGGCATAGCCCTTGGAGATCGATTTCAGCCGGTCGTAGAAATCGAAGACGACCTCGTTCAGCGGCAGATCGTAGACGACCATGGCGCGCTTGCCGACATAATTGAGATCGATCTGCAGGCCGCGCCGCTCCTGGCAGAGCTTGAGCACGGCGCCGAGATATTCGTCGGGCGTCAGGATCGTGGCGCGGATCCAGGGCTCCTCGACATGCTCGATCTTCATCACGTCGGGCATGTCGGCGGGGTTGTGCAATTCCTGCTCGCTGCCGTCACGCATGATCAGCTTGTAGACGACCGACGGCGCGGTCGAGATCAGGTCGAGATCGAATTCGCGCGAGAGCCGCTCCTGCACGATCTCCAGATGCAGCAATCCGAGGAAGCCGCAGCGGAAGCCGAAGCCGAGCGCGGCGGAGCTCTCCATCTCGAAGGAGAAGCTGGCATCGTTGAGCCGCAGGCGGCCCATGGCGTTGCGCAGATCGTCGAACTCGCCGGCATCGACCGGGAACAGGCCGCAGAACACCACCGGCTGGACCGGCTTGAAGCCCGGCAGCATCTGCGCGCAGGGGCGCTTCTCTTCCGTGATGGTGTCGCCGACACGGGTATCGGCCACTTCCTTGATCGCGGCGGTGATGAAGCCGACTTCGCCGGGGGCGAGCTCCGCGACGTCGAATTTCTTGGGGCGGAACACGCCGACCTTGTCGATCGTGTAGCTGGCATCGGTGCCCATCATCTTGATGCCCATGCCCTTCCTGAGCACGCCGTCCATGACGCGCACCAGCACGACCACGCCCAGATACGGATCGTACCAGCTATCGACCAGCATCGCCTTGAGAGGCGCCTTGCGATCACCCTTCGGCGGGGGCAGGCGGGTGACGATGGCTTCGAGCACGGCTTCGATATTCAGCCCGGTCTTGGCCGAGATCTCGACGGCATCCGAGGCGTCGAGGCCGATCACCTCCTCGATCTGCTCGCGTATCCGCGCCGGTTCGGCGGCGGGAAGATCGACCTTGTTGAGGATCGGGATGATCTCGTGATCCTGGTCGAGCGCCTGGTAGACATTGGCCAGCGTCTGCGCCTCGACGCCCTGGCTGGCATCGACCACAAGGAGCGAGCCCTCGCAGGCCTGGAGCGAGCGCGAGACCTCGTAGGAGAAGTCCACATGGCCGGGCGTGTCCATCAGATTGAGGATATAGGTCTTGCCATCCTTGGCCGGATATTCCAGCCGCACGGTCTGCGCCTTGATGGTGATGCCGCGCTCACGCTCGATATCCATCGAATCGAGGATCTGCTCCTGCATCTCCCGGCTGGTCAGCGCGCCCGTCAGCTGGATCAGGCGATCGGCCAGCGTCGACTTGCCATGATCGATATGGGCGACGATCGAGAAATTGCGGATGTTGTCGAGGGTTTCGGCGGTCATGGTGTCCCGGAGCACGAACGGAATCCCGCATGGCTGCGGGATCCTCTCTGATCATGCATCGGGCATAGCAGGGGTCAGGCGACAAGCCAAGCGATAAGCCCGGTGGTGCTTTGTCACTCCTCCCGCCCGTAGGTGTCGGGATCAATCACCTCCGGCATGTAGTAGCTGTCGGGCGCGGGTGCGTGCATCGCGGATTGCGCGATATGCCTTACATGCTCCAGCAGATAGCGCGGTGGCGGGTTGTCGGGGTTGATGCCGGTTGTATTGTAGGGAATCGCTCCGTCGGCAGCGCCCTGTTCGACCGTACCCAGAATCATTGCCGCGAAAGTCTCGGACAGAGCCTCGTGCTCATCGTAACCACCGTATCGCGACACGGTTTCGCCGATGATCTCTTCAATCGCCTCTCCCGCATCCTCCAGAACCGTTATTTCACCTTCGTAACGGGCTGGAACGAAGTATGGTGAGTAGCCGGTCTCTTCCCAGCTTTCGAGAATTTCCCGACCGCTTGGTTGAACAACGTATCCCTGACTCTGTGCCCAGTCCAGGAACTGTTCCCAGCTTGCCCCCGGGAAATACATTTCATCGATCATATCCTGACGGCTCATTGCGCCCGGAGACGGGTTTTCGGTACCGGGTCCGTATGCAGTGGCGACCGGCTGGTAATTCTCCATGAACCGCCTGACGAGCATGGGGTCGGCCTTGGCGATCAGGGCATGCATTACCTCATGGGCGACGGTGCCCTGGAAGACCAGATGCGGATCCTGTGCGATGTTGTGTCCGGCGATTTCGGACGGTGCGGTCAACGAGATCACNCCGGTCTGCCCCGATGAAACGCCCAGCGGCAGGTAGCCTCCACGCTCCGCGTCACGTGTGTTCGGGCTCTTGACGGCGAGTCCCAGCCCCGCCAGAGAACCGGGAAATTGCTCATTGATGCGATCAAGGATCGGGACGGCATGGTTCACGACCTCCAGAAATGTCTGTTCGGTGTGATAGGTGCGGTCCGAGCCGACATTCGCGAGATCATCGGTGACGTTCATGCCGTAACGATCCTGCAGCAGCCGTATGGCGTCAGGAACATTGGTGACCACCGGCGGCCCGTCGGCGGCATCGGGGCCTGCCGCCTTGCGCAGTGCGTCGAGACGCGCGAGCGCCTGAGCGATGTCGGGATCCTGCGCGTCGCCCTTTTGCAGCGCCTCGGTGATGGCATCGCGATAATTCGGCGGTACGTTCCGGATCGTGTCGGCGAGTTGCTCATTGACCAGATCGGCTGCGGCACGCGGATCGAGATTGCGCAACGCGTTGATCGTCGCACTCGAGACGCCGGGCCGTGAACCGGGCGCACCGCCGAGAATGCCGGGCGTGTATTGCGGGCGCAGGGCATGCAGCAAGAGCTCGGCCAGCAGTCCGTGTTCCTCGATCGCCTCCGCGATCGGATCGGTGCCTGTGACGAAGGGCGAATTGCCGAGGCTGCGCTCGATGGCCTCGCGCGCGGCCCGCTCGGCCTGTTCGAGGGGATTGCCCGGAGCGCTGCCTGACGCGGTGCCCGCGACCGGAATGGTTCCGGGCAAGGCAGGGGCGCCGGCGCCGTCACTGCGCATGATCTCAACGGCATTATCCGGGAAGGCGGAGCGAGTCTTCGGATCCTGCGTGCCGATGGGAGGCGGTTCCCAGTTGTCGTAACGCTCCCGGAAACCCTGCAAACCCTGCAGGTCGAATTGCGGGCTGCCCTGTGAGAACGGCAGTGACGTGCCGTTCTGCATGGAGTCGTCGGGCATGTCCGGCATGTCCGGCATCGGATCAAACCGCAGATTACCGGGTTGCAGATCGCCCGGTTGCGGCCCGCGGGTGCGGTTTTCCGGGTCCCATTCCGGGAACGGCCTGTCCGGTCCGACGAAGTTGCCGCTTTCGGCAATGCCGCGATCGTGGAGGATCTCGTCGCTCTTCTTATTCATGGCGCTGAAGATGTTGTCCTGGAACTGGGCCAGGAATCCGATGATGTCGCGGCGCCTAATGGCCTCGTCGACGACCTCGGCGCCCGCACGGGCGATGTCGCGCAGCTCCCGGGGGGCATGCTGCTCTTGCATGCTGGCCAGTTCATCGCGGTAGCGTATGCTCATTGCCGCGATCGCCCCGTCAATATGGAAACGGAGCGACGGTGGCTGGACGGTGCGGCGCACGACATTGTCGAAATGGTCGCCGGCATCGCCGAAGCAAACCGTGTAGATCTGATCCGTGAACCAGTCGACCCGCGACTGCGCGGGCAGTATCCCGGGGATGATCGTCGCGCCGCCGGCTGCGCCCTTGGTCATCGTCGCATCAGGCGCGCCCAGCGCACCGGCGAAGGCAGTCCCGGCTCCATGGGAGCGTGTTTCGGATGATTGAATTGCCTGCATGTTCCGGACGCCCGGGAAATCCATTGATTTGTCCACTTCGAAAAAATGATCTGCTCATCTCGCCGGATCACGCTGCCCGGCTGCGACCGGCGCGGGTTGCTGCCGCGTCGGCCGGCATGCCGGTCAGCGTCATTCGTTACTGACCTTGCTCGGCTCGCTGCGGACGCTGTCGCCAGAACAGGAGCATGGGATCATCGCTGTCCCGGAAATCGGCGGGGAGCTGCTGGTTGTTCTCCGGTGAAGCGGATCTCTCCTGCGCGCCATATCTGAGATAGGCGGGAAGAGCGCCAGGCAGGGCGTAGAGCATCATGAAGCCTTCACTGCGATCATACGCCTCTTGCAAAAGGGCAAGGCCGGCGCCGGGGGAGAAGCTGATGACGTCGTCCACGATCAGGGTGCTCGGGCGCCCGGACTCATCGGGGTGAGCGATACGGCTGTAGAGCAGGACACCCGTCGGTCGGCCATCGTCATCCATGCGCACCAGCGCCCCGTCGGAGCCGTTGCCTCGCAAGCTGGTCATGATCTGTGCGGCGATCTCTGCCCTGTCCGTCTCATATTCGGTGACGTCGGGGTCGGTGGGGTCGCCCATCGCGATCTCTTGCTCCAGCATCTGCATCAGCGCTGCATCCAACGCAGGATCCTGTCCATACTGACGGACGGTTCCGGTTCCGCCTGTTGCCTGAGCCGGAGCCGGTGCGCCCTGTGTGGAGGACGCGCCGCCGGCGTCATCATCTCGACGCTCGGGGCGATCCGTCCAGCGCAGATGCGGATAGAAATTTGTCGCGAACGGTGCATCGGGATCCGGCGGCACGATCTCGGCACCGAGGCTCAGATAGTATTCTTCCGCGCCCGGCAGCGAGATCAGCTCGAGGATACCCTCGCTGCGCGCGAATCCCTCCTGCAGCAGCTTGAGGCCGATACCCTGTCCCGGGGCGAAGCTGACGATGTCTTCAATGAACAGGACGCGCGGGCCTGTCGGATCGTCGGGATTGGGGTAGGTGGTATAGACCATCATGCCCAGCGGTTGGCCTTGTGCATCCGTTATCACCAGAGCCTGGTCGATGGTGTCGAGATTCTTGCGAATCTGGTCGGCGATCATCACCGCAGCCTCGGTGCGCGGATCGAGCGGAACGCCGGATTCACCGAGTGCGATCAGGCGGTCGAGTTCTTCAATGGTCCGGGCGTCGAGAGCGGGATCCGCTCCGAATACGCGGATATTGACAGGGGCGCCCGCTTCCGATGTCTGCCCATAGAGATCGGGCATGTTCAGTTGCGAATCGTATCCCTGCATGAGCATCGAGAGTTCGATCACCAATTCCACGACGGGCATGTCCGGATTGGCTTCACGGAACGCGTCGAAGACCTCGCGCGTGAAAGTGCCGGCCCGGATTTCACGCGTGACGATGGCCTCTTCGTCCGGCGTGAGCGCCGGGAGGGCATCAGCGGGCGCATCATCGGCTGCGCCCGCTTCGCTCAGGAGCTGTCTTGCCCGCTGAATCGCGGGATCCTCCGGATCACCCTTCTCGAGGGCCTGTGCGAGGGCGTCGCGGTAGAGGTCCGGAACCGTGCCCAGGCGATCTGCGAGGTTATTGACAATGGCGGCGGCGATTTCTGCGGGGAGGACGCGCAGATAATTCGCGACGGCTGCGGATGCGCCGGCCGCCGCAGCAGTGCCGCCCGAGCCGTCCTGCGGGCTGTTCTGCGCCTGCACGACATCATAGGCGAAGAGGCCGATATAGCCGTAGCGCTCGTACATGGCATCGCGCGGATCGACCCCGTTGCCGAAGAACCCGCCCGGATCGAGAGTGATGCGCCGTGCCGCTTCCAGAGCTTCCATCAGGCGCTCGACCGCATCGTCGTTCTGTGCGGATCCGCCATGCAGTGGTGTTGAGCCGGGGAGCTCGGGAGCGCCAGAGACGTTAAAGTCGCCACCGCCGGCAAAGACGCGTGTTTTCGGGTCGAAGAAGGAAGCTGCGTCTTCGGAGAAGGTCCGGGTGTCCCGTGAGAAGTTGTCCCACCTTTCCGGGAATTGCCGTTCCCAATCCGCAGTATCAAATCGGGGCCTAGGGTCCATTGGCGGGAAATCGATTGGAGGCATCTCGTCGAGTGGCCAGCCATCGCCCCGGACACCGAGCCCTTGCCATGTGAGATCGGGTCGGTCGTCGGGGTTCCACTCCAGCCGGTCGGAAGGGTCCGAGGCGGGCTGCTGCGCCGTAATCTCGCCAGTCTGCCCGTTGATGGTGGCGAGGAGTTCCGGGAACGGATCATCGGGGTCGCGTATGGCGTAGACGCCCATATCTCCGTTCGGCAACTCGCGCAGGGCGACGGCACTGTCGATATCCAGCCCGCGCGCCTCGAGATCGCGTATGATCCGGACGAGCTCACGGGTATCCGCCGTGGGATTGGACACAAGCTGTTCCAGGAGTTGCGAGCCGATGCCGGTCGCGTAGCCGGCAAGCGCACCCGTGAGCCGAGCCCCCGCCTCGAGCAGATTCAGGAGACCATGAAACAGATTGGGATTCGTTGCGCGTTCCCCGGGCCCGACAAATGCCAGATGTTGATCTGAAACGGGTCCCGACAACTCCTTCCCGGTCGACCCTGGAAGACCGAAGGGCGCCTCGTCAGGGCCGTTCATCTGACGATGGGGCGAATGGGGGGAAAAAATAGACTGGTCGATACTCACCATGGTCGCAACTCCGGGCAATGCTTGAATCAACGGGATGCATGAACTCAAAAATAGCAATTGGTTAACTATAAAAATATAATTAGAGAATATCAACTATGATTTTTAATTATATAATTAAGATATAAATATCCATTTTCGTGGCAATTGATCGTCACGGCGCCGGATAGGACGCGTCCGTTCGAAATTTTCTGAGGTTCGAAATTTTCTGATGCATGCTCAAAAAGCATATTGAATCTCTTGATTTTATATTAATTATAATTCATACTACTATTTATTCATTGAATTGGTTAGACTCATGACATTATCCGTTTCGTTTTCCCCGCTTGCCGGCGGCAAGGTCTCCGACGCTTCCGGTGCTTCTCATGCTGCGTTTGCCTCATCCATGACCAAGGCAGCAGGGCCAACATCGCTGACCAGCCCGACGGCTGGCCAGCCGCTCGTCGCTCAGGCTGCGGCGCCTGCGGGCGAACTCGTCGGGCAGGGCGTTCTGGAAGCACTGCGGCGGCTGGGCATGGAGGGCATGGCCGTTCCGCTCGGTGCCGGTGCGGCGCGCCTCGCGGGCGGCGTTGCGACGCTTCTCACCGAACTCGCCATGGCGCAATCGACCGCCAATCCGGATGACATGGCCGCGCTGATGCGCGCCCTGGCCGAGGAGGGCGTGACCTTCGACGGTCACATTGCCTGGGAGACCCTCCCCGACGGACGGCGCATGATGGTCTTGGCGGATGATCCCAACGTCATTATCGCCATCTTGCGCGAAGACGGCAGCCTCTTCATCAATCCGGACTTTCTCCCGGATGGCGCGCAAGCCGGGGCGCGCCCGGCCGTGACCCCGCAAACCCTGGGGAATTATCGTTTTGGCGACACCCTCCCCGCCACGACGCCCGGTGTCATCCTGACCATTCCGGATCTGCCCGGATATGATCGCGAGACCCGCGCTGGCGGCGGTCAACCGACCGAGACATCCGCGATCAGCGCCGCATTTCGCGATGTCGCCGATTTCAACGCCGGGGCCGGGCCGGAGGACAGGATCCGGGTCATGACACTGGCGACCGATCCCGACGGCGCGCCACAGCTGTTGACCATCGAAGGGACCCTCGCGCAGGTCAGGGAGGAATACGCAAACCTGCATGAAGCCGGATTCTTCGACGCAGACACGGCGGCGAGTCAGTCGATGGGGCTGCTGACCGCCCTCCAGCTCTCCGGCGTGTCGCAGGAACTGCGCGCCATCCTGCGGCACGCCGGAGAGCTGGAGGGCGTGCCGCAGGAACTGCGCGCCATCCTGCGTGATGGCAGCGTCATGCCGCCTCCGATGGAAGAAACCCGCGAAGGCCTGCTCGGGCCGGATACGCCGAGCAGCCCTGACGGGCGGCGGACGGCGGATGCAGAGGGTTTCCCGCAAACGGCACAAGGCGTCCCACCATACAACAATACCGCTAACCGCGAGCCCCATACGCCGTCATTCGAGCCAGAGCGACAAATCCCGCCGGATCCGGGCGTTTTTGCCCCGGGCACGACGTTCCCGCCCGTCGAGACCCAACCCGCTAGACCCGCCGGCGCGGTTTCCGATGCCTCACGGGCGGACGGGACCCGTACCGTCGAGTCGGTCGGCGAACTCCAGGAGGCACTGCGGGAATACGGTATCATTCTGACCGACATACTCAGCAATCCGGATCTGCCCGATGAATGGCGCGAGATCGTCTTCCCGCGCAGTGAAGAGCAGGTCATCGAGATGGGCAATGCCTTACTCCCGCTGCTTTCCAGGATCGAAGAGCAGTTTCCGGGCGCGCTCAGAAATCTCAAGATCGACGTGAGCGGCTCCAATCCGGCGGATCTGTCGGAGCGGGGCAACAATCTGGGACTGACGGCATCGGATATCGGGCTGATGTTCCTCGAAACACCGACGCGGATACAGCAGATTCTTAGCGGTACGAGCGAAGCGCATCCCGATATGGCCGAGCATGCGTATGCGCATGAAATCGGGCACGCCCTGACCTCTGTTGCCCCTGCGGCCATGCAGGATCTCAAGGCAGGCCTCGAAACCGTCATCGAGGTCGGTACGCAATTCAGTACCCATGCCTCCGAGGATGCGGTAACGCTCGATGTGGCTCTTGCTTTCCTTTACCCGGACTTGTCAATGGCCGAGGCATATGAGCGACTGGGGCGCGATTATATCGTGCGCCCGCATCCCGGGGAGATCACTGACGCGTCGGGGATTCCGGAGACATGGCGAGAGCATCCCGGCACGCTTCGGATCATGCAGCGCCCGAGTGAAGCGCCGCGCGATAGCGCAGACGAATACGCGACATTCTATGCGCGCACGAATGATAACGAATTCGCGGCCGAGACTCTGGCATTCTTCCTCCGCGGGGAACCCGTTGAACCACGCTCCGAGGTGGGAGCGCCCTTCATCTCGACCACGCTCGGGGCCCCGCTGCCCGATTTTCTGCGCGAGCGGGCGGGGGATGTCATGGGGGAAGCTCGAGGGAATACCGGTCCCACATCATCCTGGGCCCCGGAATGGCAGCCCGACGAGGCGCAGTGAAGCCTGTCCCGGCTGGTTGAGCACGACGAAAAGCGCCCCGGACCGATCCCGGGGCGCTTTTTCGTGCGCGCGCTGGCGGTGTCGGCTCACTCGTGGTCGCCGGAGAATTCCGGATAGGCGGCTGCGCCTGCCACGCCCTCGCGACGGCTTGCCACGAAGAATGTGCGCTCCAGAAGCATCTGCAGATTGCCGGGCAACGGACCGCGCGGGCGCTCGGTCGAATGTGGGAGAATGGTGTCCGGGTAGGAGGCATAGCCCCGGTCGGCGAAATGATGCGCAACTGCCTCTGCGAAGGCCTCGTCGTTGTTCGTGCCCGAGTATTTCGAAATGAGCATCGGCAACAGCTCGGTCACCTCCACAGGCAGCGCGCGATAGACCTGCAAGGTGCCCTCGTAGCTCACGGCATCCGGGATGGGCTGGCCGGCATGCTCGAAGGCGAGCCGCTCGGCATCGTCGATGCGCACGTGGTAATGCATGAACAGCCGTGCAAGCCGGTTTTCCGGTGGCAGATGCGGGAACAGGCGTTCCAGCGCCTCGTCCTTCGGCATGGCGTCTTCGCCCGCATTGGTCGAGGCGAGACTGCGGATTTCGAGGACCGGACTCAGATTGAGGCCGAAATCCTGCACCTCGGCAGGTGCCTTCGAGGCAATCGCGTGCCCGATCTCGTGAAACAGCGTGAGCATGAACTTCGTCTCACCATCGGTCTCGTGATCTGCCGAGCGTCGATAGAAATCGAGCACAGTCATCAGGAAGATGGTACCGTTCCGTGTGTTCGAGAGGCCATTATAGGGGCCCAGTTCTTCCGGGTAGGGCGCCGGCGGATTCGGTGCATAGGGCGTGAAGGAGAGCCCGCCCAGCAGGCCGGGATAAGCGGCCTCGATCCGGTCCAGATACGGGATCGCGGCATTGACGATGGCGCACATTTCCGCTTCGGAATGGCGTGCGAGGCCACGCACGACCGCATCGCGAGAGGCATCCGTGAGGCGCATGCCATAGCGTTCGTCCAGCACCCTCCGGATATCCCCCCAGGAATGCACCAGATCGGCCGGCTGCGCGATATCGGCGGAGGGGTCAATCTCCGGGAGGCGGTCGGCCTCCGTCAGGCGCAGGCCCGGGACGTCCTCCCCCGCATTGAAACGGACGATCCTGTGAATCAGGATCGCGGGGCGCAGGTCCGGATTCATGGCCCTGAAATGCGCGAATTGCTCCATCGTCAGCCTGCCTTCGCGGATCTGGATATCCAGGAAAGCGGTTTCGGCTTCGTCGAGAGGCGCGCTGTTCGCAGCGTCCCGGGCGGTGGATGCGGGGGCTGTGGCGGCACGGGCTGTGGCGATGAGGAGTTTCGATGCGCGCGCGATGAACGGATCCTCCGGGTCCCCCTTCACCAAGGCCTGCGCCAGTGCTTCGCGGTAGATATGCGGAACGTCACCGAGGCTCGTCCCGAGCCGGTTGACAACCATGGCCGCCATGGCCGGCTGCAGACGGCGCAGGACATTCGCCGTCGCGCTCGACGGAGCGGGAAGCGTGGGGAGCGCGCCGCCGGTCGGGCCGGGCGCGACTTGCGCGCGCCGGGCGTGCAGGAAGATCTCGATCAGGGGACCGTGCTCCTCGATTGCCTCCGCGATCGGATCGGTGCCGGTGAGGAAAGGCGAATTGCCGAGGCTGCGTTCGATGGCCTCGCGCGCCGCGTCTTCCATGTGCCTGAAGTGTTGCTCGAGCGTGTCACGCGCGGCTGCTTCCATAGGGCGCATCAGCCCTTGTGAGGGATCCTGCCATGTCAGGCCGTCCGGCGCGGGCCATTGGAATTCCTGCGGATCGAATTGCAGACCGTTCTGCGGAGGCGACTGCGACGGGCCGATCTGCATGAAATTGTCTGGCATGGGATTTTCCCGCCTCGGATCAGACTGCAGTTCACCGGGCCGCAGATCACCCGGTTGCCAGCCGCCCGGCTCGAAATCGAGACCCGGGGATTGCGGCCCGAGGGTGCGGTTTTCCGGGTCCCATTCCGGGAACAGCCTGTCCGGCCCGACCAGGTTGCCGCTTGCGGCGATGTTCCGATCGTGCAGGATCTCGCCGCTCTTGCCATTCATGGCGGTGAAGATGTTGGCCTGGAACGAGGCCAGGAATCCGATGGTGTCGCCGCGATCGAGCGCAATGAGCGCAGCCTGCGCCCCGGCGCGGGTGACGGCGCGCAATTCCTCATCGGAATGCTGCGCGCGCATGTGCGCGAGTTCATCGCGGTAGCGGATGGCCACCCCGACAATGGCGCCGTCGAGATGGATATGGGGCGAGGGCAGCTCGAAGCTGCGGCGCGCGGCATTGCCGAGATGATCGGCGCCATCGCCGAAGAACACGGTATACATCTGTGCTGCCGCGCGATCGACATCCGACCGCGAGGGCAGGGGGATCGGCCCCACCACACCGGTCGCGCCCTTCGTCATCATTGCATTGGTGAAAGCGGGGGCGCCGCGACCGGTAGCATCGTATGTGGTATCGCGCTTTTGCGGCAGCGGCGTCGACATTAAAGCAAAAAAAAACTCATGAGTGTGAAAATCCAAAAATGAAAAACCTAAAAACTCATTTTGAATGAAACAGCTGAAAATTGTCAAGGATATCGCTGGGCGCGTTGATGCGCCGCTGCATCGGACACTTTCGCGGCCCTGAACGACGCGCATCAGCGCGGCATTTGCCGCCAGCGCTTGCCCGCATGCCGAAGCCTTGCATTCTGTCGCGACCAGACGATATGAGCAGATTGATCCGGGCGGCCCGCATCTGCGTAGAGCTACGTGATTTTGCAGGTGCGAAGACTGGGCGAAGCGGTTACATAAAACGGCGACCCTGGGGCAGGCGCCCTTTGTAATTTGGATGCGATGAAGATGGATGCGCGGCCGGGCGAAGAGCCTCCCTTTCTGGCGAACACGCGTGCACCGCGTGCCGGTCTCGGCAAGCGCATGCGGAGACTGACGCGGCTTGTCGTGATGATCGTCCTGCCGCTGCTGCTGCTGGCCGGCGCATTTGCCGGCTTTGCCTACATGCAGGCCACGCGTCCGACGGTGCCGGTGGAGCGTCAGCCGGAACAGCCGCGTTTCGTCGATGCGGTAACGGTCGCGCGGGCTGATCTGCGCCCGACACTGACGCTTTACGGCGAAATCGTCGCGGGCCGCAGCGTCGACCTGCGCGCGCTGGTGGCGGGCCAGGTCGTTTCGGTGTCGGACCAGCTGGTCGAGGGCGGGCGCATCGCGCAAGGGGAAGAACTCCTGCGCATCGATCCGTTCGCGTTCGAGGGCGCGCTCGTGCGCGCGAATGCCGATCTCGCCGAGACCCGGGCCCGCATCGCGGAACTGGATGCGCGTGTGCTTCAGGAAGAGGCGGCAATGTCCCGGGCGCGCGAGCAGCTCACGATCACCGAACGCGAAATCGACCGGCTGCGCACCCTCACCGAGCGCGGCGCAGCGCCGGAGCGCCAACTCGACGATGCGTTGCTGCGCCTCTCCCAGGCGGAATCGGCGCTGGAGGCCCGTGAAAGCCAGCTCGCCGTGTTCGAAGCCCAGCGTGACCAGCTCGATGCGGCGATCGCGCGGCTGGAATTCGGTGTCGCCCAGGCGCAGCGCAATCTCGACGATACGGTCCTGCGCGCGCCGTTCGACGCGCTGATCTCGGCGCCGCAGGCCGAGGAAGGCAAGATCATCGGCAGCAATGAACGCATCGCCACGCTGGTCGCGACGGAGCGCCTCGAAGCGCGTTTTTCATTGTCGGATAGCCAATATGCGCGTCTTGCGGCGGATGACGAGATCACCGGAAGCGACGTGATGGTGATCTGGCGCGCGGGTGACAGCATGCTCACGCGCGAGGCGACCGTGACACGCGTGGCGCCACAGGTCGCGGATGCGAGTTTCGCCGCCTTTGCGAAGATCGATATCGAGGATACAGCCCTCGACGACCCTGCGCTTGACGTTCTGCGCCCCGGCACCTTCATCGAGGTCGAGATGCCCGATCTCCTGCGTGAGGATGCGATATTGCTCCCGCCTGATGCGCTGTATGAAGACAGCGTCTTTCTGATTGTCGACGACCGGCTGGAGCGCATGCCGGTTACCGTGCTCAGCTTTGCCGCCGAGGGGGTGATCGTCGCGGGCGATATTCCCGATGGCGCTTCGGTGCTGGTGTCGCGCCTCGGTGCGGCGGCTTCCGGCCAGCTCGTCGAGGTGCGTGAGTGAGCGGCGGCTTCCTCCAGAGCATCATTCGCGGTTTCCTGCATCACCGCGTCGCGGCGAATCTGCTCGCCATCTCGGTCTGTCTGCTGGGATTGCTGGCTTTGGGCCGGCTCAACACCCAGTTCTTCCCCACGGTCCAGATCCCGACCATCTTCGTCACGGTCGCCTGGCAGGGGGCGAGCCCCGACGACATCTCCTCCGGCGTTCTCGATGTGATGGAGCCGGAACTGCGCTTCCTCGACCGGGTGGACAACATTTCCTCCTATGCGGTGGAGGGCTCGGCGCGCATCGTCCTCGAATTCGAGGAGGGCGCCGACATGTCCAAGGCGCTCTCCGATGTCGAGCAGGCGGTGGCGGGGATCACCACCCTGCCCAGCGCCGCCGAGAGCCCGGTGATCACGCGTGTGGAATTCTTCGAAACGGTGGCGATGCTCGCCATCTATGGCGATATCGAAGAGCGCGCGCTGCAGGAGGTGGCGCGTGAAGCGCGTGACGGATTCCTGAATGCCGGGATCGACAAGATCAGCTTTGTCGGCAAACGCGCCCGCGAGGTCTGGGTCGATGCGGATTCGCGGGAATTGCGCCGGCTCGGCCTGACCGGCGACGAGGTCGCGCGCCGCATCGCCGCGATCAATCAGAACCAGCCTCTGGGCAATCTGGAAGGCGGGGCGGAGCGCACCCTGCGCACGCTGTCGCGAACCGACAGGCCCCAGGGTATCGGCGAAATCGAGATCCGCGCAGGGCCCGACGGCGAGCGCATCCTGTTGCGTGACATCGCGCAGGTGCGCAGCGCCATGCGTGACGGCGGTGTACGGCTTTTTCACGACGGGCAGCCCGCCATTCTGCTCGATATCCAGCGTGCAGAGAGTGCCGATACCCTCGAATCGATGAATGCGGCCCGTGATTACGTCGAGACCCTGCGCGCCGGCCTCCCGCCCAACGTGACGGCGGAACTGTTCGACGTGCGCGCCGAGGTGGTCGACCAGCGCATCGCCACGCTGAGTTCGAATGCGCTGATGGGCATGGCGATCATCGTTCTGGTGCTGCTGCTTTTCCTGAATACGCGCGTCGCGCTCTGGGTGGCGGCGGGGATACCGGTGGCGCTGCTGGCGACCTTCGTCCTGATGTGGGCGACGGGGCAGTCCATCAACGCGATCTCGCTGCTCGGCCTGATCCTGGTGCTGGGCATTCTCGTCGACGACGCGATCATCGTCGGCGAACATGCGGTGACCCTGCACGAGCAGGGCAAGTCGCCCATGGAGGCGGCCGAGGGTGCGGCCATGCGCATGCTGGTCCCCGTGATCGCCGCGACCACGACGACCCAGGCGGCGTTTCTGCCCGTTTTCATGATTTCCGGCGTGGTCGGGCAGATCATCATGGCGATTCCGCTGGTCGTGGTCGTGGCGCTGGGCGCGGCGCTGGTCGAGAGCTTCATCGTCCTGCCGACCCATCTGCGCCATGCGCTCACGGCGCAGGAACGGGCACGATCCGGGCCTGACGGGCGCTGGGCGCGTATCCGCAAGGGCATGGAGCGCGGCGTCGATCGCTTCCGTAACGGGCCGGTGCGCCGTCTGGCGACAATTGCCTTACGCTGGCGGTACGCGACTGTCGCGCTGGTCGTCGGCGCGCTGATCCTGGCCGTCGGGCTGATTGCCGGCGGGCGGGTGCAGTTCACCTTTTTCCCGACGCCGGAAGCCGAGTTCGTCAGTGCGGAGATGCGCTTCGCGCCGGGCATGTCGGAAGAGCGGATGCGCGCGCATCTGCGCAGCCTCGAACAGGCGATCGACGAGACGGATGCGCGGCTCGGCGAGGAGTATGGCGAGCGCGTCGTGGTCTTCCATTACGCGCGGCTCGGCCAGGCGGGGCAGGACCGTGGCTCCAATCTCGCCATGATCGATATCGAGCTCACGCCCGGCGAGGAGCGCACATTGCGCACGCCCGAGGTGATACGCTATCTGCGCGAGGGGGTTCCGCCGCTTTCCGGTCTCGACGAGTTCTCCATCGGTGCCCGCGCATCCGGCCCGCCGGGCTCGGATGTCGATATCCGCCTGACGGGCGCCGACCTCCTGACGCTCAAGGCGGCTGCGGATCTGCTGAAAGACCGTCTGGCCGATTACCCCGCAGCATCGGGCATCAAGGATGATACGCCGCTCGGCAAGAACGAGCTGATTCTGCGTCAGACCCCGCGCGGCATGGCGCTCGGCCTCGATCCCGAGGTGATCGCCTCACAGGTCCGTGCCGCCTATCAGGGGGTCGTCGCGATGCGATTCGCCGCCGGGGACGAGGAAGTCACCATCCGCGTGCGACAGCCCGATCGGATCGGCGATATTGCCGGCCTGCTGGACATGACCCTGCGCACACCCTCCGGCGCCATGGTGCGTCTGGGAGACGTCGTGGCGATCGAGGAGCGCGAAGCCTTCGGCCTGATCCAGCGCCGCGACGGACAGATTGCGGTTTCCGTGACTGCGGACGTCAATTCCGACATCACGCCCGCCGGCGAGGTGCGTGCTTCGCTCGAAGAGGAGATCCTCCCCGAAATCCGCGAGCGCTTCGGCGTGCAGACGCAGACCGGTGGCCAGGCGGAGACGCAGGGTCGCGCTTTTGCCGATCTCGGTCTCGGCGCCATCATCGCGCTGGCGGCCATCTACGTGATCCTCGCGCTCGTCTTCCAGAACTGGACGCAGCCGCTTCTGGTGATGGCGATCATCCCCTTCGGCTTTATCGGGGCCGTGCTCGGTCACTGGTTGCTCGGTTTCCAGTTTGCCTTCCTTTCGATGATCGGATTGCTGGGGCTGTCAGGCATTCTGGTGAACGGCTCGATCGTGCTGGTTGATCGCTACAATGAGCGCGTCCGCCAGGGCGAGGCGCATGAATCGGCGGCAGTGGGCTCCTCCGTGGACCGCTTCCGCGCCGTGTTGCTGACTTCGCTGACCACGGCGGGGGGCATGGCGCCGCTGATCATGGAGCAGAGCCTGCAGGCGCAGTTCCTCATCCCCATCGCCATCACGCTCAGCTTCGGTCTGGCGGTCGCGGCGCTGGTGATTCTCTTCGTCGTCCCCGCCATGCTCGGCATCGCCGATGATTTCGGCCGGATGAAGCGCGGGTATCTCCGCCTCGCCGGCTTGCGCCCGCGTCCGGCGCAGTATTGAGGCGGGTCGGGCCGAGACGTTTCTTCCAGGACATGATCCAGGCCTGTGAACAAAATTGCCTGTCGTGCATTTCCGTCGGGCATTTCGCGCCGTGATCGAATCGCGTTACGAATGTCGGTCAATGCACGAGGACAGCAGGGGGGCCTCATGGGCAATCTGGATTTCGCTTATCTTTTCACGTCGCCGGAAGGGCGCATCGAGCGGCAGCGCTGGTGGATCGGCGTCGTCATCCTGTTCGGCGCCTGGCTCGTTCTGAACGCGCTGTTCGGCGTGGACGGGCTGATCCCGTTCATTCTCAGCATTCTGCTGCTGGTCGCCGGCATCATGCTGCACATCAAGCGCTTCCATGATCGCGACAAGTCCGGCTGGTGGGTGCTGATCCTGTTCGTGCCCGTTCTCGGCCTGATCTGGGCCATCGTCGATCTCGGCATTATCGAAGGGACGTCCGGCGCGAACCGATTCGGCGCCGATCCGATCGCGGGACGCTGATTCCCGGCGTGCCGAATTCCCAATGCGCGAAATTCTCAACGCGAGAGCGCGCGCCAGATCGCCTCAGCGCGATAACGCCTTCATTGCCCGGTCGAGCCCCGCGACGGTGAGCGGGAACATCCGGCCCTCCATCAGCTGCCGGATGATGCCGATGGAATGGGTGTAGCCCCAATGCGCCTCCGGCACCGGGTTGAGCCAGGCCGCCTTGTGAAAATGGCCCAGCAGCCGCTCCATCCAGACCTGGCCGGCCTCCTCGTTCCAGTGCTCCACCGAGCCGCCGGCCATGACGATCTCGTAGGGGCTCATCGCGGCGTCGCCGACGAAGACGAGGCGGTAATCCTCGCCATAGGTGCGGATCACGTCGAGGGTCGGCGTGATCGCGGTGCGGCGGCGGCGATTATCCTTCCACACGCCCTCATAGGGGCAGTTGTGGAAGTAGAAATGCTCGAAATGCTTGAATTCCGCCCGCGCGGCGGAGAAAAGCTCCTCCGCGCGCTCGATATGCCAGTCCATCGAGCCGCCGACATCGAGAAAGAGCAGCACCTTCACCGCATTGCGCCGCTCGGGCCGCATCTTCACGTCGAGATAGCCCTTCTCCGCCGTGCCGCGGATGGTTCCCTCGAGATCGAGCTCCTCGGCCGCGCCGGTGCGGGCGAAGCGGCGCAGGCGGCGCAGCGCGACGCGCATGTTGCGGGTGCCGAGCTCGCGGGTATCGTCGAGATCACGGAATTCGCGTTTGTCCCAGACCTTCACCGCGCGGAAATTGCGGTTGCCGTCCTGGCCGATGCGGATGCCTTCCGGGTTGTAGCCATAGGCGCCGTAGGGGGAAGTGCCGGCGGTGCCGATCCATTTCGAGCCGCCCTGATGGCGCTTCTTCTGCTCCTCCAGCCGCTGCTTGAGCGTCTCGAACAGCTTGTCCCAGCCCATCGCCTCGATCTCGCGCCGCTCCTCCTCGCTGAGATGCTTTTCGGCGAGCTTGCGCAGCCATTCCTCCGGGATGCCCTGCGCCTCAAGCGCCTCGCTCATCAGTTCGAACCCCTCGAAGCAGGTGGCGAAGGCGCGGTCGAACTTGTCGAGATTGCGCTCGTCCTTCACCATGATGGCGCGCGCGAGGTAGTAGAAATCCTCCACGCGCTTCTCCGCCAGATCATGATCCAGCGCCTCCAGCAGCGAGAGGTATTCCCGTAGCGTCACAGGCACCTTGGCGGCGCGCAGGGTGGTGAAGAAATCGAGCAGCATGGAGGCAGTGTTGGCCACGGGCGCGCGGACGTCAAGCCGATTGAAGGGCGCAACCGAAAGGTCCGCGGATGGCTGCTCCCGGATGACGGGCCCCATTCGCGCATATTCCCTCGCCGCTCTGATCAGCGCCTTACGAGGTGCCGCCAATGCCAATCTGCGACGTCATGTGAAGCACGAAGTGAAGCACTCATGGGTTGATTTCGCCAGATTCACAAAATAGGATCCAAAAAACTGACTTCTTAAGAAATGGGTATTCTGCAATGAATAAATTACCAGCGGATCAAGAGATTTACGCTCAAGAACGAAGTTTTTCTATTTTAGACGAAAAAACAGAAATCGATTTTGTGTCATACGACCCATCTCAAACAATAAAACGTCAAATGTTTTGGCTCGGATGGATAAGCAGGAATCTTCGTGATAAACAAAATACGAAACGTATTCTAGATATAGGCTCAAATATATTTTGGTTAATTGGTATAGCTTCTAATTACGAGGTGGATATGGTGGATGTGCGCGATCATCCGCTTGCGGATTATTTCCCGTTTAAAATGACCATCGGAGATGCCGTGTCACTTCCGTTTGAAGACAATAGTTTTGACGCGGTTACCTTCCCCCAACTTCTTCATTGGATGGGAACTGCAGCCTATGGTAGAGAGATCGATGTCAACGCTGATCATGCTGTGCTCTCCGAGATAGCAAGAGTGATGAAAGCCGACGGTATCGGGTTGTTCATAACGTTTGTCGTCCCGGGATCTGGCGTTTTCAAAATCGGAGGCCGCCGACTCTATGGCATAGAGGATCTGGAAACGACCATTCGACGGGCAGGACTGAAGATCGTCGAAATTGTTTATTACAGTCCTACCTTTCAGCAGATCCCGGAGGGCAAACTTGTTGCACCGACGGGACGCGAATTGGTCACTGGCAATCCTGATGAAGACATTTGCTGGGCATTTTTAAAGGTCGCAAAGAGCTAAGTATGGAGGCCTTCCGATGATTTTTATTGGAGCCATTGCGTGCATCGCGTTGCTTTACGTTTGTTCGCCCTTCCCTGTCTGGAAAAGCTATTTCGCGGTATTCCGAAGCGTTGCCACCTCTCGCGAAATTGGTCGTCGTCCGAAGGCAAGGCTTATCCAATATCTCCTTTCGGATTTTGCAGCCTTCCCGTTTCTTTCACTTGCATGGTACCTGGATAAATTAGTTGTAGGCCGAGCCATAAATAAAGCGGATACGGCCCCTGTCTGCCTAGTCGGGCAGCCACGCTCCGGAACGACTTTCATACACCGTACTCTATCAAATTGTGAGCATCTTCATTCAATTCGGCATTGTGAAATGCGTTATCCCTTCGTCTGGCTCTGGAAGGGCCTGAGGTTCACCGGCCTCGAACCCTGGGTCCATCGTCGCGACTATTGGCCACAGACGGACTCCGGCGCGCTTGCTTCAAAACTTCACAGTCACAAGTTGGGTGATTACGAAGAGCACGGCATTTTCCTCGAAGAGCGCATGTATCATCACTTCTTTGTATTTCGGCGTTTTCCAATCCCCGAGCTTCTTAGATTCCAATCCCCGAGCTTCTTAGAAGTGTCTTGAGTTTTGTGAATGTAACCGCCTCAGAGACAAGAAGGCTTCAAAGAGTTTTTGAAGATGTTGTCAACAAGTCAAAATATCTCAACGGTGCAATGGAGAAGCCTGTTCTACTGAAGGAAAACGAGAGTGTCGAGTTCTACGAAGCACTCTATGAGCGGCAACCCGACGCACGCTTCATCTTTGTCGTTCGCGACCCCGATCTGTCCATCAGTTCCTATCAATCCCTATCCCTCAACTCGACGCATGCAAAGACCGGGATAGACCCCACGGCGCTCGCTGGTTGGCAAGAAGCCAACAACCTGTTTCGGCTGGAGGAGTGCAAGAAAATGATGGTATTTTACGAAAAGCTTCCCAAAAACCGGAAATTTTTGGTTGCCTACGAGCGCTTTGTCGAAGATATAGAGGGAACCACGACAGCAATATTGAATTGGTTGGACCTGCCTGTAAATCCGGACTTTGCAAGGTATCTCTCCGAGCTTGGACAAAGACAGATTACCCGCGAAAAAGGCTACAAAAATGAGCCGCATCGCATAGACGGCCTTGACCGATACAAGGAATTCGTGCGAGTCGCCAATTCCGCATCAGCTATTATGCCTTTAGAATGGAAAACAGCAAAGTAGATTATTGATGGAACACTTCTGCAGCTTGACGCGATTGGCTGCGTGTTCAAAATGCAGAGCAAGAAAAGGACGAAAGGAAATATAATGTTTGATTCTAAATTATTTGAGAAGGTTTCTATCAATGTTTCTCCTGAAGTCGCCAATAGTTTCGATGACCTCGATCGAGATGAGTATTTCGCAAACGGGATCCGCAAGCGTCGATTTTGTCAGTTGAAGATGTCTCATTCTGGCGACGCTTGGAATTTCGAAAAACTACCGCTTCGTCCATTTCTGCAACCAAAGCTAAACAACCCTTTAGCTGGCGGCATCCTGCGGTATTTTCGGGGGATCAAGGTTGATGTGTCGCCATTTTTAAAAAAAGCAGTCGATGTCATCAAGCCGGACGCGTGCATCGACTGGCAGATCAACGTACACCAGTACCGCGTCGTGGCTAAACCTGGCATTCCCGGCAGCCCGGTCCCGGAGGGCCCGCACCGTGACGGCGCAAATTATATTCTTATGATTTGCGTTCGGCGCAATAATGTCGTAGGTGGTGAAACTACGTTATTCGATAAAAACAAGTCCATAGTTTTTCGCGAAACTCTGCAGGAAGGCGAAGCGATTATCATTGACGACACTCGTTTGTTTCATGATGCCTCGCAGGTATTGGTTCAGGACAGCGGAAGTGATGGTCACAGAGACATTTTTGCAATCGGCTTCATCGAATGGTCGCGCGGCAAATACGGTCCGGAATGGGAACGCACACACACTGGGCAAGTCGCCGATCCAGCTTTGATCAAGCATGATTGACCCCGCCTCGAATGCGACGCGTCCAGACTAGATTTGGGATATCCGACCCTATGATTGCTTTTCAAGGTGAACGTGGAGCCAATTCTGAGATCGCTTGCGGCGAGGTTTTCCCAACCTCGAGAACGCAACCATGCGCAACTTTTGAAGACGCTCTGGCAGCGGTTCGCGAGGAGCGCGCTGACTATGCAATGATCGCAATCGAAAACACGGTGGCGGGTCGGGTTGCGGACGTCCATCATCTCTTGCCGAGGTCGGGCCTGCACATAGTAGGCGAGCATTTTTTGAGGATTCACCATTATTTGATGGGAGTCCCAGGCGCATCCATGGAGAATCTCGAGGCAGTGTACAGTCACGTTCATGCACTTGGGCAATGCAGAACCTTTATTCAGAAACACAGATTGCGAGCAGTGGTTACCGGAGACACCGCAGGCTCGGCCCGAGAGGTTTGGTCAAGCGGGGATCTCCGTCGAGCATCAATCGCACCGCAGTTAGCCGCCAGGATCTACGGATTGTCAATCCTCGCTGAATGTATCGAGGACGAGGCCCACAATACGACGCGTTTTGTCATCCTCGCACGGGAACCGGTCATGCCGGAGAGGGGGGGGGGAGTGCATGGCTACAGTTCTCTTCAAAGTACGCAACATTCCTGCTGTTTTATACAAAGCACTTGGCGGGTTTGCGACCAACAAGCTGAACCTGACCCGCATCGAAAGTTATATGGTCGACGGACACTTCGAGAACACCCAATTCATGGTCGATGTTGCCGCCCATGTCGAGGACGAAGGTTTCATCCAGGCACTGGAAGAGCTTTCCTTCTATTCAGACGAAATCCATATTCTCGGATGCTATCCGGCACACCAGCGACGACAAACTACTTAGTAACATTAGAGCGTGTAGCGCTTTAATCACCGTTGGCTGTCACGTCTTTGCTTGATTGGTAGATATAAAACTTGATCGCAGTTGCCTGCCTCTCTCTGGCGAGACATTCCCTTGACAGAAATTGCTCCGGACCTGATTCTCTTCTTGTTTGCTGCGGCCTTTCTCGCGGGGTTCATCGACTCGATTGCAGGCGGTGGCGGCTTGATTGCCATTCCTGCCTTGCTGCTTGCCGGATTGCCGCCGCTTGAAACCCTTGGAACCGCGAAGCTTCAAGCGTTGTTCGGCTCCGGCTCCGCAGCATATGCGTATCGGCGCAAGGGCTATGTAGAGTTCAAGTCCGTCTTTCCTATGTCTTGCCTGTCATTTGTCGGGGCGGTGTTCGGCGCCCTGCTCGCAATTGTCTTGCCTGTCGAATTTCTGGAGGGCGGTCTAACGCTGCTTCTTGTGGTGATTGCGGTATATTTTGCTGTGAAACCCGATGCCGGGGCCATCGATCGCCAGCGCCGCCTGTCCTTCACTGTCTTCGGCGCGACCTTTATTCCGGCGATTGCTTTTTATGACGGGCTGTTCGGGCCAGGAGCAGGATCGTTCTACATGCTCGCATTCGTCTCGCTCGCCGGCTTCAACATGCTCAAGGCGACAGCCCACACCAAAGTGGTGAATTTCGCTTCCAATGTAGGCGGATTGTTGGTGTTTCTGGTGAGCGGCGCAATTCTCTGGAAAGTCGGTTTCATCATGGGTGTCGGCCAGATATGCGGTTCGCTTCTGGGTTCTCGCCTTGCCATCAAGAGAGGAGCGAAGATCATTCGACCGCTATTGGTGGTCACGTGCATCGCCATGGCGCTGAATCTTCTCCGCAATCAGGATAGTCCAGTATACCGCTGGCTGGGAATGGGCTGACCAGAATATTATTACGAAAGCCACATTGAAGGTGAGGAGGCGCGCCGATCGCCATGAGCGGCGCGGGCGAAAAAAAAATAGAAATCCTCGACGCGTTTCTCGGCGAGATCATGCGACATGGCCTCGATCAGGGCGAGATGCTCCCTGAGGGAGACGGGAACACCGGCTGAGCGCAGGGTGTGAAAGAGGTTGAGCAACATGGCGACAGGATCACCGAGCGCGCAGCCGCGCGCAAGGGGCAGGCGCTGCTTATCCCTGCGGAAACGATCGCAACGGGGCGTGCGATGCTGCGGATGAACCTGTCGGGACCGCATCGCGTTGACGCTTCGTTAACCAGGACGCGCTCTGATGGTGGTCATGGCAGGTGGGGGAGCCTCCGCCCGTTGCCCGTGGAATCCGTTGACGCCCAAAAGAGCCCATGGTATCCCAAATCATCCCGTTCACGGCGCCGAGAGCGATGCGTAACGGTTGCGGTTACCAGAACCGTGATCGTGTCTTCCTGCGCATTTGCGCTGCCGACGGAGTGACGCGCCGCGCGGGCTTCGCTGCCCGGCGACCGATCCATGGGGGCTGTGGCACCGACGATGAACCGCTTCGTGTCCAATTTTACCAACCGATTGGACTCGAAGGGTCGCGTATCGATCCCCGCGACCTTTCGTGCCGTGCTCGCGCGGGATGGATTCGAGGGGCTCTACGTGCATCCGGCGCTGGATGCACCGGCGCTCGATGCCGGGGGCAACGCGCTTCTGGGGGCGATCGACGCGCTGCTGTCGGGGCTGTCGCCCTATTCGGACGAGCACGACCAGCTCTCCACCGCCCTGTTCGGAACCAGCGAAATTCTCAGGATCGATGCGGAGGGCCGCGTGGTCCTGACGGATATGGTCAAGAACCATGCCGGGATCAGCGACCACGTGACCTTCGTGGGGCTCGGCCGGAAATTCCAGATCTGGGAGCCGGAACGCTTTCGCGCGCATCTGGATACGGCGCGCGCGAAGGTGCGCGCCCTCAAGCAGGGCATCGGCGCGCCGATGACGGGCGCAGCCATTGCGCAGCCAGCTTCGCCGGAGGTGCGGGAATCATGAGTGGTCGCGGTGAAGGAGACAATCCTGCCGCTGGCGGACCGGCCCCTCATGTTCCCGTGCTTCTGGAGGAGGTGCTGACGGCGCTGAGAGCCCGCGAGGGCGGTATCTTCCTCGACGGCACGTTCGGCGCCGGGGGGTATGCGCGCGCCATTCTCGACGCGCATCCCGATAACCGTGTCATCGGCATCGACCGCGACCCGTCCGCCATCGCGGCGGGGCAGGAAATGGTTGCCGCATCGGGCGGGCGGCTGCAACTTGTCGCGGGGCGCTTCGGCGATTGTGTCCAGATTGCCCGCGAGACGGGGACATGCGGTATGCTGGATGGCATCGTGCTCGATATCGGCGTCTCCTCGATGCAGCTCGACCAGGCCGCGCGCGGCTTCTCCTTCCGGCTCGACGGCCCCCTCGACATGCGCATGGAGGGGCAGGGCGAAAGCGCGGCCGATCTCGTGAACGGGGCTGACGAATCGCTTCTGGCCGACATCATCTATCATTACGGCGAAGAGCGTCGCGCCCGCGCCATCGCCCGCGCCATCATCGAGCGCCGGCGCCGCGCCCCCTTCGAGACCACCCGCGATCTTGCCGAGCTCGTCTCCGGCCTCGTGCGTGCCGAGCCCAATGGCCCGCATCCGGCGACCCGGACCTTCCAGGCCCTGCGCATCGCGGTGAATGACGAACTCGGCGAACTCGCCCGGGCGCTGCACGGCGCCGAAGCGGCGCTCGCGCCCGGCGGGCGGCTCGTCGTCGTGACCTTCCATTCGCTGGAAGACCGTATCGTCAAGCAATATCTGGCCCAGCGTGCCGGGCGCGGCGGCGGTTTCTCGCGGCATGTTCCCGTTGCCGGCCCCGGCCCGCAACCGAGCTTCCGCCTCGTGACCAAGGGGCCGGTGAAGCCCGGTACGGCGGAGAACGCGGCCAATCCGCGTGCGCGATCGGCCAAGCTGCGCGCGGGCGAGCGGCTCGATGCGCCGGCCCAGCCGGAATCGGATACGATCACCACCCTTGCCAGCCTGCCGCGCACGGCGCGAGAAAAGGGGCGGCGATGATCCGTCTGAGCCATGTCGTGGCGATTGCGGCGCTGATCGGATCGGCGGGTTATGCCTATACGATCAAGTATGAATCGATCGTCCAGGCCGAGCAGCTCGCGCGCCTGCAGGCCGATGTCGACCGCGAGCGTGCGGCCATCGCGGTACTGCGCGCGGAATGGACCCTGCTCAACCGGCCCGACCGGGTACAGGCGCTGGCCGAGCGCCATCTCGACGATATCGTCGAGATGGATCCGCGCCGCATCACCCGCTTCTCGGACCTGCCTGAGCGCGGTGAACGCGATGACGGGATCGCCCTCAAGCTCGAGGCGCTCGGTCTCGCCGAGCCCACCGCAACGCCCGGCCGGACAGCGCGCCCTGCGGTCTCCACTCCCACCACCACCGGTTCGACGAGGTGATCTCCCGTGTCCAGTCCCGATCGTGACCAGAGCGAATCCGAGGCGCTTGCCGAGGGCGAGCCGCCGGGTGGCCTGTTCGGCGGGTTCATTGCCGGATTGCGGGAACTGTTTCGCCTGCGCGGCGACAAGGGGCGTGCCCGGATCGGCCTTGCCGCTTTCGCATTCACCATCCTCTTCGCAGCCTTGTCCGGCAGGCTGGTCCAGCTCGGAATTGCAGCCGACGATGAGGAGGCGATGCGGCGCGCATCCGTTTCGTCTCTCGGCACGGCACGGCCGGATATCGTTGATCGCAACGGCGAGATTCTGGCGACCGACGTGATGAGCTATTCGGTCTTCGCCGAGCCGCGCAACATCATTGATCCCGACGAAGCCACCGAGCTCCTCACCACTGTCTTCCACGATCTCGATTCACGGCGCCTGCGCGAACAGCTGAGCACCGATCGTGGCTTCATTTACGTGAAGCGCGAGATCTCGCCGCGTCAGCGTGCCGAAGTTCACCGGCTCGGCATTCCCGGTGTCGGCTTCCTCCCCGAGCACAAACGCGTCTATCCCAACGGATTCGCGGCGGCGCATGTTCTGGGCTATGCGAATATTGACAATGAGGGCATTGCCGGCATCGAGAAATGGGTCGACGGCCAGGGTCTGCAGGATCTCGAAGGTGTCGGCCTGTTGAAGAGTGCGGCTGATCTCCGGGCTGTCGAGCTCTCGCTCGATCTGCGTGTGCAGCACGCCATGCGCGACGAGCTCCTGAAGGCCATGGAGGCGTTCAGTGCCATCGCGGCGGCAGGGCTGGTGCTCGATGTGCGCACTGGTGAGGTGGTCGCGCTGGTTTCGCTTCCCGATTTCGACCCGAACAACCCGGTCGAGGCGCAGGAAGCGGACAATATCAACCGCATCAATGTCGGCGTCTACGAGATGGGGTCGACCCTGAAGGCGCTGACGGTCGCCATGGCCCTCGAATCCGGCGAGTTCGACATCAATTCGACCTTCGATGCCCGCGCTCCACTGCAATTCGGACGTCAGCGGATTCGCGATTATCGCGGCCAGGACCGTATTCTGAACGTTCCGGAAGTCTTCGTGCATTCTTCCAATATCGGGACGGCGCGCATGGCGCTGGAGCTGGGGGTGGAGCATCACCGCGAATTCCTGCGCCGCACCGGCCAGCTGGAGCGGCTGGAGACGGAGCTTCCCGAAAACGCCGCGCCGCTGGTGCCGCGCCGTTGGACCGAGATCAACACCGCGACGATCGCCTTCGGGCACGGGCTCGCGGTGGCGCCGCTCCAGGCGGCCATGGCGACGGCGGCGCTGGTGAATGGCGGCATGATGATCCCGCCGACCTTCATCAAGCGCTCCGAAGAGGAAGCGCGCCGCGACGCCACCCGGGTGATCAGCGAGGAGACCAGCGAGGCGATGCGCTATGTCATGCGCCTCAATGCCGAACGCGGCTCCGCCGGCAATTCGGCGATCGCGGGATTTTACGTCGGCGGCAAGACGGGCAGCGCCCAGAAGGTGGTGGACGGGCGCTATGTCGAGGGGGTTCTGCTGACGACCTTCTTCGCCGTCGCGCCAGCGGACGACCCGCGTTACCTCTTCCTCACCATTCTGGACGAGCCCAAGGCGACGCCGGACACGCACGGCTTCAACACGGCGGGCTGGAATGCGGCGCCGACGGCGGGCAACATCATCAAGCGCACGGCGCACTTGCTCGATATCCCGCCGCGGTTTAACCCTCCCGAGCAACCTTTCCCGTTGATGACCCGGCTGGGGGCCTGGGGTACGCAATGAGCGAATCGGCGTCGCATGGCGCGCATATGAAAGAGAAATCACGCCGCCTCGCCGATCTCCTCGGCCCGGCGGGCGACGCTTTCGACGCCCTGGAGATCACCGGCCTGNCCCCCGACAGCCGCGTCGTGGCGCCCGGTTTCGCCTTCTTCGCCATACCCGGCGTGATTGCGGATGGCGCGCGTTTCGTGCCGCAGGCGCTGGCGCGGGGCGCGCGGGCGATCGTGGCGGCGGGGCCGCGTCCGGATGATCTTGCCCATGACATCGCCTGGCGCCGCGTCGCCAATCCGCGCCTCGCGCTGGCGCGTGCCGCCTGCGCCTTCTATCCGCGCCAGCCGGAGCGGATCGTGGCGGTGACGGGGACGGCGGGGAAGTCTTCGGTGGCGGATTTCGTGCGCCAGATCAGGCTTGCCCTCGGCGATGCGGCGGCGAGCCTGGGCACGCTCGGCGTTGTGACGGGGCAGGGGGCCGAGTATGGCGCGCTGACCACGCCCGATCCCGTCGGCCTGCATCGCATGCTCCAGGATCTCACGGATCGCGGCATTACCGATCTTGCCCTGGAGGCCTCCTCGCACGGGCTCGACCAGCACCGCCTTGACGGCGTGCGGCTCGCCGCCGCCGCCTTCACAAATCTCGGGCGCGACCACCTCGACTATCATCCCACGATGGACGCCTATCTCGCGGCCAAGATGCGCCTGTTCGACAGCCTCTTGCCGATCGGCGCGCCGGCCATCGTCAATACGGATGGCGATTACGCCCGCGAGGCGATGACCGCCATCCGCGCCGCTGGCCACCTCCCGCTCACGGTGGGCACTGCGGGTGATTTCATCCGGCTCGAGCGGCATGAGACGCAAGGCTTCGCGCAGGGCGTGGGTCTCGTCCATGCGGGGCGGCGCCATGATCTGGCGATCCCGCTGATCGGGACTTTCCAGATCGAGAACGCCCTCGTCGCCGCCGCCCTCGTCATCGCCACGGGCGGCGATCCTGAACGCGTCTTCGCGGCGCTTGCGCAGCTCACCGGCGTCAGCGGGCGGCTGGAACGGGTAGGGGAGGTCAATGGCGGGCTCTGCGTCGTCGATTACGCCCACAAGCCCGATGCGCTGGCCCATGCGCTCGACGCCTTGCGTCCCTTCGCGCGCGGGCGGCTGATCTGCATCTTCGGCTGCGGCGGTGATCGCGATCCCGGCAAGCGCGCGATCATGGGGCGGATCGCGACCGCACGCGCCGATCATGTCATCATCACCGATGACAATCCCCGCAGCGAGGACCCGACGCTGATCCGCGCCGCCATTCGCAGCGAGGCGCCGGATGCGCAAGAGATCGGTGATCGCGGCGCGGCGATCCGGGCGGGCGTCGCCATGCTTGGCGAAGGCGACGTGCTCGTGGTGGCCGGGAAGGGTCATGAAACGGGCCAGATCGTGGGCGAACAGGTCTTGCCGTTTTCCGATCAGGAGACCATCCGGCAGGCCATTGCCGCAAACCTTTCATAGCCAAGAGGCTGTCGCGGAGTTGAGATGATGAATGCCCAATCGATGCCGCTATGGACAGGCGAGGAAGCGTGCGCGGCGATGCAGGCGCGCAGCATCGGTCCGCTGCCTGCGCGCATCGAGGGTATCTCCATCGACACGCGCAGCCTGAAACCGGGTGATCTGTTCTTCGCCATCACCGGTGACGCGCGCGACGGACATGACTTCGTGGTCCAGGCCCTGGAGAAAGGCGCTGCTGCCGCCGTGATCGCGCGCGACAGGGCCGAGGCGCTGGCTACCGCCTGCGAGAGCCTTCCCGGCGCGCTCTTCGTCGTGCCCGATACGCTCACCGCGATGGAGGATCTCGGGCGGGCGGCGCGGGCGCGCTCGGATGCGCGGATCATCGCCATTACCGGCTCCGTCGGCAAGACCGGCTCGAAGGAGGCAATGCGGCTGCTGCTGTCGCGCTCGGGCAGGACGCATGCCTCTGCGGCTTCCTACAACAACCATTGGGGTGTGCCCCTGACGCTGGCGCGCATGCCGCGTGATACGCAATACGGCGTGTTCGAGATCGGCATGAACCATGCCGGCGAGATCGCCCCGCTGGCGCGCATGGTGCGCCCGGATGTGGCCATCGTGACGACCGTGGAGGCGGTGCATATCGAGCATTTTCATTCCGTCTCGGGCATCGCCGACGCCAAGGGCGAGATCTTCCTCGGGCTGGAACCGGGCGGTGTCGCCGTGATCAACCGCGACAATCCGCATTTCGAGCGCCTGCGCGCGCATGCGCTCGCCTCCGATGCCGGGCGCGTCGTCTGTTTCGGCGAGAGCGAGGGGGCGGATGTGCGTGCCTTGCGCATCATCGCGAAGCAGGACATGACCATCGTTGATGCCCGTGTCTTCGAGACGCCGTTGACCTATCGCGTCGGCATGGTCGGGCGGCATGTGGCGATCAATTCGCTCGGCCTCGTCGCGGCGATTCACGCGCTGGGGCTCGATCTGGCGCTCGCGGCCCTGGCACTGGGCGATCTGACGCCGCCGACGGGGCGCGGGGCGCGTGACCTTCTTGCGTTCAATGGCGGTGAGCTCCTGCTCGTTGATGAGAGCTACAACGCCAATCCGGCCTCGATGCGCGCCGCGCTGGAAACGCTCGGCCAGACCGAGATCGGCTTTCGCGGGCGGCGCATCGCCGTGCTCGGGGACATGCTGGAACTGGGCGATTCCGGCCCCGCCGCGCATGGCGAACTCGCGCATTCCGTGATCGGGAACGGGGTCGATCTCGTCTTCGCGGCGGGGCCCCTGATGAAAAATCTGATGGCGGCCCTTCCCCCGGAGCGCCGTGGCGGCTACGCCAACCTTGCGACCGGGCTCGAAGGGGTGGTGGTCGCCGCCCTGCGCGCCGGGGATGTCGTGATGGTCAAGGGATCGCGCGGCATCCGCATGGAGCGCATCGTCGAGGCGGTGAAGAAACGCGCGGGCACAGGCAGTGCGCTCGCGCAAGAGGGATAGTTTGAGCGATGCTGACCTGGCTTGCGGATTTTGCCGCTTATGTGAATGTTCTCAACGTCTTGCGCTATATCACCTTCCGCACCGGGATGGCGACGGCGACGGCGTTTCTGTTCGTGATCTGGTTCGGCCCGGCCATCATCGCCACCCTGCGCCTGAGGCAGGGGCATGGTCAGCCGATCCGCGATGACGGGCCGGAATCACATCTGCTGACCAAGCGCGGCACGCCGACCATGGGCGGCTTGATGATTCTCGCCGGGTTGCTGGTCTCAACCCTGCTCTGGGCCGATCTCGCCAATGCCTATGTCTGGGTGGTGCTGCTGGTCACGCTGGGCTTTGGCGCGATCGGCTTCTATGACGATTACCTCAAGGTCACCAAGCAATCGCACAAGGGCTTTTCCGGCAAGTACCGGCTTTCGATCGAGGCTGCGATCGCCGCGATCGCCTGCATTGCGATCGCGCAGATTGCCGCGCCACCGCTCTCCAACAGCCTGGCCCTGCCCTTCCTGAAGGATGTGTTGATCGATCTCGGCTGGTTCTTCATCGTCTTCGGCGCGCTGGTGATCGTGGGCGCAGGCAATGCCGTCAATCTGACCGATGGTCTTGACGGGCTGGCCATCGTGCCGGTGATGATCGCCGCAGGAACCTTCGGCTTCATCGCCTATCTCGTGGGTAATGCGATCTTCGCCAATTATCTGCAGATCCATTTCGTGCCCGGTACCGGCGAGCTCGCCGTCATCTGCGGAGCGCTGATCGGTGCCGGGCTCGGGTTCCTCTGGTTCAACGCCCCGCCCGCCCAGGTCTTCATGGGCGATACCGGTTCGCTGGCGCTCGGCGGCATGCTCGGCACCATTGCGGTGGCGACGAAGCACGAGATCGTGCTCGCCATCGTCGGCGGCCTGTTCGTGCTGGAGGCTTCCTCGGTGATCATCCAGGTCGCTTCCTACAAGCTCACGGGCAAACGCGTCTTCAAGATGGCGCCGATCCACCACCATTTCGAGAAGCTGGGCTGGACCGAGCCGCAGATCGTGATCCGCTTCTGGATCATCGCCGTGGTGCTCGCGATGATCGGGCTGGCGACGCTGAAGCTGAGATGAGGAGATCGGCATGACCCCCTCGACCGTCTTCGCCGGGCGCGACGTCGCCCTGTTCGGCCTCGGCGGATCGGGGCTCGCCACCGCCCGCGCGCTGATCGCCGGCGGCGCGCGGGTGCACGCTTTCGACGACAATGCCGAGCGGGTCGAGGCCGTGCGGGCGCAAGGCGTCCCGATCACGGATCTGCGCGAGGCGGATTTTGCGGGTTTTGCCGCGCTGATACTCTCGCCCGGCGTGCCGCTTACCCATCCCGTGCCGCATTGGAGCGTCACGAAGGCGCAGGCGGCGGGGGTCGAGATCATCGGCGATATCGAGCTGTTCTGCCGCGAGCGGGCGAAGCTGGCGCCGGATGCGCCCTTCATCGCGATTACCGGCACCAACGGCAAATCCACCACCACGGCGCTGATCGCCCATATCCTGCGCGAGACGGGCCGCGACGTGCAGATGGGCGGCAATATCGGCGCGGCGATCCTCTCGCTGGAGCCGCCGGCGGATGCGCGCTTCCACGTGGTCGAGATCTCCTCCTACCAGATCGATCTGACGCCCTCTCTCGCCCCGACGATCGGTCTGCTGCTCAATCTCTCGCCGGACCATATCGACCGCCACGGCTCCATGGAGCACTACGCGGACGTGAAGGAGCGGCTCGTCGCAAAGGCGAAGCTCGCCCTGATCGGGCGTGACGACGAACATTGCGAGGATATCGGGCGCCGACTGTCGCAGCTGGAGGGCGCGGATGTCTATCCCGTATCCGCCACGCGCGAACTGCCCTGGGGCTATTTCGTGCATGACGGGCTGGTTCTCGCGCGCAATGCCGGCGAGGATGTCGAGACGGCGCTGGCTCTGGGCGATCTCGAGGGGATATCGACGCTGCGCGGGGCGCATAACGCGCAGAACACGGCCTTCGCCTGCGCCGCCTGCTGGCATGCGGGGGTGAGCACGCCTGCGATCGCGCAGGCGCTGCCGTCCTTCCCCGGCCTGCCGCATCGCATGGAAGAGGTGCCGGGGCCGGAAGGGCTGACCTTCATCAACGATTCCAAGGCGACCAACGCGGAATCCACCGCCCGCGCGCTGGCTTCGTTCGACCGCGTCTGGTGGATCCTCGGCGGCAAGCCGAAGGAAGGCGGCATTGACAGTCTTGCGGAATATTTCCCGCGGGTCGCCCGCGCCTATCTGATTGGCGAGGCGAGCGACGCCTTCGCGCAGACGCTGGAGGGCCGCGTGCCCTATGAGCGCTGTGGTACCCTCGAGAAAGCGGTGGCCCGCGCTGCGGCCGATGCGCAGGCGAGCGCGGATGAGGCGCCGGTCATTCTTTTCTCTCCAGCCTGCGCATCATTCGACCAGTTCCGGAGTTTCGAGCACCGGGGGGATGTGTTCCGGGAGGTGGTCAAAAAAATCCCTGGCTGCTAGCCCGCATTATGCACGGAGGTCTGGCGGATGTAGCGCAAGCCGTTGAAATAGCGTAAGATTTGGGTGCTAACGCCGAATCTTGCAGTTTCACGGAGGCCACATCCGCCATGAATGATCCTACGCTGCCG
>HotLOscill_hetero_coDRAFT_1000126_pt1 | contig 50920 bp, 50 predicted proteins | sample HotLakmetagenome_2_FD_10650 | JGI IMG/M metagenome (IMG submission 10650)
GGCCACTGCTAGTCCCAGTCAAGCGCCCCTTACAGGTACTGGTTTACCTAAATCCTACGTCATTTAGCAAACCCCTACAAGATAAGCCTGGGAGGGGTTAGGGGGGGTTTATGCCTGTTGCCTGTTGCCTGTTGCCTTCTTTTCCCCCGATTTTTGTCCTGCTTAGATCAACTCTTGCCATAGAAGACTCTCCTTCCAACGCTATCTGTATAATGGCTCCAGTTCCCTAACCGGAGTAGCCAAACCAACCATGTACAGCATGAACGACGGCATGACCGTCGCCAAACGCGCCAGCCGGGATATCGAAGCCTGGCTCAATCAGATTCCCGAAACCCTTGGCGTGGAGAACGTCGAAGATGACCCCGAGTATCAAAAAATGGATGTCGACTTGCTCTGGCATCTCGAAGGGGCCTGTCTGAAAGTGGAAATCAAGGGCGATCGCTACCACAAAACCGGTAACTTCTTCTTTGAAACTCACAGCAACCACGAACGAGGAACCCCCGGCTGTTTCCTCTACACAGAAGCGGACTGGCTTTTCTACTACTTCGTCACCCCCCGCACCCTCTATCAACTGCCCATGCCCGAAACCCGTGACTGGTTCCTCAAACACCGGCAGCAATTCCGGGAACGCTCCACCCGAACCCCCGTCGGCAGTGGGTTCTACACCACCGTCGGCCGTCTAGTTCCCATCGCCCAAGTCCTCGATGAGGTTCCCCGAGTCGTCCGCGTGCAATTTGGGACCTAAGCCCATCCTCTCAATCACCTCAACCTTGTACTGCAATCATGTTTAATCTCTCCTATTTCCCAACTCCAATTCTCCGTCAAGCCGACCTCTTCACCTCAATCGACTCCTTGCTGCGTCGTGTCCTGATTTTACTGATTTCGGCCTATCAACAGTATCTCTCGCCCCATAAAGGCTATTCTTGCGCCCATCGCCTTCTCCATGGGGGGGAGTCCTGTTCCTGCCATGTCAAAAACGCCCTGACTGAAACTGACCTCCTCACGGCGATCGCCCAGTCCAAACAACGCTTTGCCGCCTGTGCCGACGCCGCCGCAACCCTAGCCGCTCGCGCCAATTCCGAGGATGATCCCTCCTCCTCAGCACCAACCCACTATCCCCGCCGGACGTTTATCTACTATAGTTTAGTGGGCTTCACCCTGCCCTTTTTTGTCCGCCGTAATCACGGACAATGTTGCGCCAGTCTAGGACACTTCCTCTTCCGAGAGAACCAACGCCGCCAACGGGAAGACCAACAACGGCGCTATTATCAAGACCGGCAAAGACAATGGGAAGAAGAACACCGACGACGCAATCAACCCTTCTAATCCCAGTTTGCAAGCCCTAAGTCGTCCAAGGTAAGGGCGAAAAATCACCCTTACCTTGGACTCATCCCTAAGCAGACTGCAATCTTCCCCTAGGAGAGATAGGAGAGAGGTTTTTGAGTCCCAGGACTCCTATAAGCGTCTTCATGGAGAATAGGGGATTCGAACCCCTGACCTCTGCGGTGCGATCGCAGCGCTCTACCAGCTGAGCTAATTCCCCCAATCGTAGTTACAGAAATTAGCACGATATGGGTCAAATGTCAAGACCTCAGAGACTCACCGCTGGCGTCGGGTTAAACGCCGCCTGAACCCGGTCCAACTCCAACTCCCCCAACGTATCCACCACCCAATCCACTCGCCGCTGCAACATATGCACCGGATAAGTATTCGCCACCCCCAGCACCTGCATTCCGGCCCGTCGCGCCGCCTCAATCCCGGCAGGACTGTCTTCAATCGCCAAACACTCCTCGGGCGTTAACTCCAACTGAGGATTTTGGGCATTTAACTGCTGTACCGCCAACAAATAGCCCTCGGGGTCGGGTTTACTCGATGTTACATCATCACCAGTCACCAAAACCGGAAACTGAGAGAACAATTCAATCTGTCGTAACACCGGCTCAACTTCTTGCCGTAACGCCCCACTCACCAGGGCTAAATGCAAATTTTCCAGCCGTAACTTTAAAATAAAATCCACTAAATCTGGATAAATTGGCAACTCAGCCAAAGCCTCAATCGCTTGGCGATAGCCTTGGGATTTCTTCTCCATTAGCCCCTGCAACGACTCCGGCGTTAACACCCGTCCCTGACGCTCCCATAACGCCTGTAAACCGGCGCGATCGCTGCGCCCCAAACAAACCTCTTGAATCTCACTTTTATCCGGTCGTAAATTCTCCGACAATAACAATTGGGCAATCAACTCCAAATGAATTGCCTCATCATTAATAATGATGCCATTAAAATCAAAAATAACCGCTTTTAATACCATAGTTACCATTGCTATAGGTTAAAACCGGGGGAGGGCGAACGGTGTTCGCCCCTACAGCTATCTGTGGACAGACCCCCCAAGATTAAGCAAACACCATGTCTCCCTCTAGGGGGAACTCATCCCGAATCCAGTCCTGGCCCGGTTGTGGCTTCACCCCTCGGGTGACTTGATGAATCCACCAATGAATCCGTGTTTCTACGGTAGCGAATCCCGCCTCTTGCATCCAGTCCGCCACATCTCCCTGGGCATACTCAGCAATATAAGGTTCCTCAAACACCTCCATCAACCAGGGCGTTTGCCGTAAACTCTCCTGACTCCCATCCAGGACAATCACCTCACCTCCCGCCCGCAACAGGCGGAAACATTCCCGTAGAATCGCCTGACTGACCGCTGGCGGCGTTTCGTGGAACAGCAACGACAGAGAAATCAGATCAAAACTGCTGTCCTCAAACCCCGTCTCCTCCGCTTTACCATGTCGCCAGTCCAGCTTGAGACCCTCAGCCGTCGCCTTATGCTGGGCCATCACCAACATATAGGGCGATAAATCCAAACCAACGACCTGGGCCTGAGGAAAAGTGCGTTTTAACACTAACGTCGTTGACCCTGTTCCGCAGCCTAAATCGAGAATCCGCCGAGGTTGCGATCGCACCGCCTCAATCACCCCTTCCCGGACCCAGTCCTCATTGGGCGGCAACACATAGCGAGTAATCGGATCATAAGACACCGCCGCCCCCGGAGTGAGATACCCGCCTTCAACCCCATGAAAATTCTGAGAGCGATAATACTCAGGATAGACCAGTCCCGGCGTGGCCAGGCGATCGCCCTCCATCTGCCAATCAATCCGTTCAAACTGGCGATTCATCGCCTCCCGGTCCAACAGCGGGTCTAACACCGACCCCAAAAAGCGATCCCAAAGCGTCGTCGGTTTCGTTGTTTGTTCAGAAGTCTGTTCAGAAGCCATAGCCAAAATTCCCCGACCATCAACATCTCCTAAGATAGTCCAAAGATAGTCCAACCGAGCCAGTCCGGGGCAACCAATAGGCGATCGCCCACCCCGGCCCTGACCCGACTATGGCAAAATGAACCCAGGGTTTACCGATCGCACCATTTCCATGACCAAATTCATCTTCATCACCGGCGGCGTCGTCTCCAGCATTGGCAAAGGCATTGTCGCCGCCAGCTTAGGGCGTTTACTCAAGTCCCGAAACTACTCCGTCTCCATCCTCAAACTCGACCCCTATATCAACGTCGATCCCGGAACCATGAGTCCCTTCCAACATGGCGAAGTGTTCGTCACCCAAGACGGGGCCGAAACCGATCTCGACCTGGGCCATTACGAACGCTTCACCGACACCTCCATGTCCCGCCTCAACAGCGTCACCACCGGGTCGATTTACCAATCCGTCATCAACAAAGAACGACGGGGCGACTACGAAGGAGGAACCGTCCAAGTCATCCCCCACATCACCGGCGAAATTCGCTCTCGCATCCGTCGCGTCGCCCGCAACACCAACCCCGATATTGTCATCGCCGAAATTGGCGGAACCGTCGGCGACATCGAATCCCTGCCCTTCCTCGAAGCCATCCGGCAATTTCGTAAAGACGTCGGCCGAGAGAACCTCATGTACGTCCATGTCACCCTCATGCCTTGGCTGCGGGCCGCCGGAGAAATGAAAACCAAACCGACCCAGCATTCCGTCAAAGAACTGCGATCGATTGGGATTCAACCCGATATGCTCGTCTGTCGCTGCGAACGTCCCCTAACCGAAGGACTCAAAGAAAAACTCTCCGAATTTTGCGACGTTCCCGTCAATCGAGTCATTACCGCCCCCGACGCCGGCAGCATCTACGAAGTGCCGCTCGTCCTCGAACAAGAAGGTCTCGCCCAGTCCGTCCTCGACTGTCTGCACCTGGAACAACGAGATCCCGACCTCGACGGCTGGCGAACCCTGATCGATCGCATGAAGAACCCCCAACAGCAACTCGAAATCGCCATCGTCGGCAAATACATCCAACTCTCCGACGCCTATCTCTCCGTCGTCGAAGCCCTCACCCACGCCACCGTCCAATGTGGCAGTCAACTCAAACTGCGTTGGGTCAACTCCGAAGACTTAGAACAATTCCCCGACGGCGACCAACTCAAAGGAGTCGCCGGAATCGTCGTCCCCGGAGGCTTCGGCAGTCGCGGCGTTGACGGCAAAATCAACGCCATTCGCTATGCCCGAGAACAGCAAATTCCCTTCCTCGGTCTCTGTCTGGGGATGCAATGTGCCGTCATTGAATGGGCACGTCATGTGGCCCATCTCGACGATGCCAACAGTTCTGAATTTGACCGCCACACCACCAACGCCGTCATTAGCCTACTTCCCGAACAAGAAGATGTGGTGGACTTGGGAGGAACCATGCGTCTGGGCCTCTATCCCTGCCGCTTAACCGAAGGAACCCGCACCTTTGCCAGCTACAACCAAGAAGTGGTTTACGAACGGCATCGCCACCGCTACGAGTTCAACAACGCCTATCGCAGTTTATTCCTCGAAACCGGCTATGCCATCAGCGGAACCTCCCCCGATGGCCGCCTCGTAGAAATCATCGAGATGCCCCATCATCCCTTCTTCGTCGCCACCCAATTCCACCCCGAGTTTGAATCTCGTCCCAACCATCCCCATCCCCTCATCGAAGGATTTGTGCGGGCGGCCTTGGGACTGGCCGCATCCCCCATAGCGTCCTCCCAAGCGTCCTCCCAAGCGTCCTCCCAAGCGTCCTCCCAAGCGAATGTCCAAGACGAAACCCTAGAGTCAGCCGCCCAAGTGTTATAACCTCAAAGGAGATCGGGGAAACCCTGGTTACGGGAGGCGTTGCGCGTGGCGTACTGGATCAAAATTCACGAACAAGGGGGAAAACACATTCATCTGATCGATCTCGACCGAGTCAGTAGCTTCTCGCTTTACAAAGGGACTCGGTTAACGGTCTATTGGCATCTGAGTGAACAACCGTTGGTCTTAACGGTCCAAAGTGACCCTGTCGCCTATCAGCAAGTCCTCGACTATGTTGAGAAAACCACCGGCTATTCCCTAGAGTCCCCCCTAGATGGTTAAATCATGACCCTGACTCGCCTCTTGTGTCTCTTTTGCCGCCGTCTGATATAAATTCCTCTAATCGCAATCAGAAGGATATGCTAGAGGTCGAGTTGATGTGAGGAGTTGAACTGATGAACTGGCAACATGATGCGTTAGAGGTGCTTAAACAGACCAGCCGCACCTTTTATATCCCCATTGTCCAACTTCCTGGAAACCTTCAGGAAGCGGTGACCTCTGCTTATCTCTGTATGCGGGCCATTGACGAGATTGAAGATCATCCCCATCTCGATAATGAGACGAAAGCCCGATTGCTGCGATCGCTATCCCTGCAATTGCAAACCGGAACCGGCGACAATGACCAATTTACCCCCGACTGGGGCGACAGTTACAACCAACTGCCAGAAGTGACCTTACGTGTCAATGACTGGGCAAAACTCGCCCCCGATAGTATCGCCCCTCGGATTTGGGATGCCACCGCCGCCATGGCCGATCGCATGGCCATCTGGGCCGATCGCAACTGGACGATCAACACCGTCACCGACCTCGACAGCTATACTTTTAGTGTGGCCGGGGCCGTCGGATTACTCTTATCCGACCTCTGGGCCTGGTATGACAACACCCAAACCAGTCGCATCGAAGCCATCGGCTTCGGACGCGGCCTACAAACGGTGAACATTCTGCGCAATCATCGCGAAGACAAAGCCAGAGGCGTAGACTTCTTTCCCAAGGGTTGGACAGCCAGCCAAATGCAGGCCTATGCCCGCCATAACCTGGACTTTGCCGAACGTTATACCCACGCCCTCCCCAAAGGCCCCGCCTTGGACTTCTGCCGCATTCCCTTAGTTTTGGCCCAAGGAACCCTGAAAACCCTGGCCCTGGGCAAACCCAAACTTAGCCGCGATGATGTCATGCAACTCATTGGCCAAGTCGTTGACCATTAGCATTAGCACATTTCTCTTGACCGCCTCTGGGGCATCCCCAACCGGCTGCCCCGTTTTTGTACAACAGACAATAAAAGACAGTCTAATTAAGACTCGTAAAATTCCATAAATGCTTTTAGATAAAAAGATTCGGCTTTATTGAAAGTCCTAACTAATATGACTGCTCTTATTACCGTTTCACCAATTCACCATGACACTCTTATATGACCTACAACAGTTTGCCGACCATCTCGTCAGCGACCAACTGACCCATCTCAATCTCTTGACCGTCGTGGTCGTTCTCGTAGCGGGACTTCTGACGAGTCTCACCCCCTGTACCCTGTCGATGTTGCCCATTACCCTAGGCTACATTGGCGGCTATGAATCCAAAAGTCCCGGACAGGGTGCCCGTCAATCCCTCTGGTTCTCCCTTGGCTTAGCCACAACCCTAGCCGCCTTGGGATTAGGGGCAGCCCTATTGGGACGAGTGTATGGTCAAATCGGGACAGGACTGCCGATTTTGGTCGCGGCGATCGCCATCTTGATGGGCCTCAATCTCCTCAACGCCTTACCGCTACAACTGCCCTCAATTGATGGTATGAGTTGGATTTCCGAGAGTTGGCCCCATGGGGTGCGATCGTATCTTTTGGGCGTAACCTTTGGCTTAGTGGCCTCCCCCTGTAGTACCCCCGTCTTAGCAACGCTTCTGGCTTGGGTATCGAGTACCGGCAAGCCTCTGCTCGGCAGTGGTCTCCTGTTAGCCTATACCATAGGTTATGTAGCCCCCCTGATTCTGGCTGGAACCTTTGCCGCTAGTTTAGAGAAACTCTTATCTCTGCGTCGTTGGTCCGGTTGGATCAGCCCCGCCAGTGGCGCGTTATTGGTGGGATTTGGTGTCTTTACCCTGGTCTTTCGTTTTCTACCGACCATCTAAGCTGTCTGTTTAAGCTGTCACTCTCTCATGACCCAGATTGTATCCGCCTCACCCCTGCGTTGGTTCCGTCGCGAAGTGTTGCCGATTTTAGCCAACTTACGATTGGCGATCGTTCTCTTGCTGGCGATCGCCGCCACGAGTACCCTAGGAACCGTCATCGAACAACATGAATCCCTAGCCTTTTACCAAGCCAACTACCCCGAAGACCCCGCCCTATTTGGCTTTCTCAGTTGGAAAGTTCTCCTAGCCCTCGGTCTCGATGATGTCTATAAAACCTGGTGGTTTTTAGCCCTACTGGTCCTGTTTGGCTCAAGTCTAGCCGCCTGTACCTTCACCCGCCAACTGCCGGCCCTCAACGCCGCCCGCAATTGGAAATTTTATCGCCAACCCCGTCAGTTCAAAAAACTAGCCCTGGCCGGAACCCTACCCCGGTCCGCCTCACCCACCTCAGAGGACCGCGACGAACTAGAAACTCTGCAACGTAGCTTAGAAGAACGTCAGTATCGTGTCTTTCGCGATGGCGAGAGTCTCTACGCCCGCAAAGGCTTAGTCGGACGCATTGCCCCAATCGTCGTTCATGGGAGTATGTTACTGATTCTCGGCGGGGCCATTGTGGGGTCAGTCACGGGAGTGGTGGCCCAGGAGATGATTCCCAGCGGCGAAACCGTGAAAGTGACCAACTTTGTTGAAGCCGGTGATTGGTCATCTCCCGATCGCTTTCGGGGTTGGTCTCTGAAGGTCAATCGCTTTTGGATCGACTATACCCCCAGCGGGGCGATCGATCAGTTTTACTCAGACTTATCAGTCGTCGATGACCAAGGCCAGGAACGCGATCGCAAAACCATCTATGTCAACGAACCCCTCCGCTACAACGGAGTGGTCTTCTACCAAACCGACTGGAGTATCGCCAACGTCAAGATTCGCCTCAACAACAGTCCCGTCTTCCAACTTCCGATGGAGAAACTCGACATCGAAGGCGGCGGACGCATTTGGGGAACCTGGATTCCCACCAAGCCGGATATGAGTGAAGGGGTGTCGTTGCTGGCCCGAGATCTGCAAGGAACGGCCCTGGTGTATGACCAAACGGGGCAACTGGTGGACTCGTTGCGCGTCGGCAATGCGATCGAAGTCAATGGCGTAAATCTCTCCCTACTCGATATTACCGGTGCCACCGGCCTACAAATCAAGTCTGACCCTGGGATTCCCCTCGTCTATCTGGGGTTTGCCCTGTTGATGTTGAGTACAGCCCTCAGTTATGCCTCTCATTCCCAGATTTGGGTTCTACGAGATGATGAGACTCTCTATCTCGGAGGACGCACCAATCGCGCCCAAGTGACCTTTGAACGGGAGTTCCTAGAATGGATCGACCAGGTACAGCCGGAATCATCGGAACCGGCGATCGCCTCCTCCCTCAACGCTTAAGTTAACCCCAAGATTGCGTTAAACTGAAGTTCACTTCCCGTTTGACTCCCGTTTGATTGGGGTTGGATGTCCTGGATTCCCCCAGTAGCCAACTGCCCACCTCTCCACAATCGACTGTCCACAATCAATAGAGAAACATCTTTGTTATGCAAACCGCTGATCAATCCGCCACCGCTATGGAAGCCCCCAAACTTGGACTTCCAGTCACGATTATTACCGGCTTTCTCGGAAGTGGTAAAACCACCCTTCTTAATCACATTCTCAGCAACCAAGAAGGACTTAAAACGGCTGTTTTAGTCAATGAATTTGGGGAAATTGGCATCGACAATGAACTCATCATCTCTGGAGATGATGATATGGTCGAACTCACCAATGGCTGCATCTGTTGTACCATCAATGATGACCTCCTCAATGCGGTCTATAAAGTCTTGGAACGAGAGGAAAAAGTCGATTACTTGGTCGTCGAAACCACAGGACTTGCCGATCCGTTGCCCGTGGCGTTAACCTTTTTAGGCACTGAACTTCGGGATCTAACTCGCCTGGATTCGATTATTACCTTAGTTGACTGTGAAAACTTCAGTCTCGATTTGTTTAATAGTGAAGCCGCTTATGGGCAAATTGCCTATGGGGACACCATTATTCTCAACAAAATCGACTTGGTGGATGAAGCTGATGTTGATGCCTTAGAAGTGCGGATTCGTGATATCAAAAAAGATGCCCGCATTTTGCGCACCAATCATGGCGAGGTTCCCTTACCCTTACTTTTGAGTGTGGGGCTGTTTGAATCCGATCGCTACTTTGAGACGGAATCATCGGATCATGATCATGACCATCATAACCATGATCATGACCATCATGACCATCATGACCATCACCATCATGATCACGCCCATCATGATCACTCCCATCATGATCACTCCCACCATGATCACTCCCATCACCTAGAAAATGATGGTTTTCTTTCCGTCTCATTTGAGAGCGATCGCCCCTTCAGTATCCGCAAATTCCAGTATTTCCTCGATAATCAGCTTCCCGCTAATATTTTCCGCGCCAAAGGGATTTTATGGTTTGAAGAAAGCCCCGATCGCCATATCTTCCACCTCAGCGGTAAACGCTTTAGCATCGAAGATGACGACTGGAAACATGACAAGAAAACGCAACTGGTGTTTATCGGACAGGATCTCGATTCAGACACCTTGTTGAAGCAGTTACAAAACTGTGTCGTCACCCCCGGAACCCAGGGGGCAAAAGGATTTAAACTCTAGGGGGTTGAAGGGATAAATCGTCACAGAGACCGGCATAGAAGCCCCAGCAACGGGTCTTCTATGCTATTGAGGTCAAAACAAAGTCTTGAGAGCAAAACAGAGGCAATGCGGGTCATTATTCAGCGAGTCACGTCATCTGAAGTCCGAGTGGGCGATCGCCGAGTGGGGAAAATCGGCCGAGGCTTAAATCTCCTGGTGGGGATTGCTGAAACAGACACAGAAGCCGAACTCGACTGGATGGCCCGTAAATGTCTGAGTTTGCGCCTGTTTCCCCCCGCCGACAACGACTCGGGCCGTTGGCAGCACTCCATCGAAGACATCGAGGGAGAGATTCTGGTGATCAGTCAATTCACCCTCTACGGCGATTGTCGCAAAGGTCGCCGTCCCTCCTTCGATCAGTCTGCCCCACCCGCCGCCGCTGAAGCCCTCTACCATCAATTTGTCGATAAACTCCGTCAAAGCCAACTCACCATTGAAACCGGCGAATTTGGGGCAATGATGAGTGTCTCCATTGAAAACGATGGCCCCGTCACCCTCATTTTAGAGCGTGAGGTTAGAGCGTGAGGCTTGATGCAGAACGTGATGCAGAATCAGTTAACTCCCACTCCAATCATCCATATCATCGATTTGTGCATCGAGTTTAGCCGAGATCACCTGAACTAACATCGATTCGAGAGATTCATCGGTAATCGGGTCACTCGAACGACCGGCCAGGGGCGAGTTCAGGGGAATTAACCGTAAGCGACGGTTATCTTGCACTAACTCAAATTGAGTCCGTGACTGACCAATGGGCTTTAATTCTAAATAATCAAAACTGGCGACATTGAGATAGAGAGAATGATTCGCCAGGATCGTCGATTGATGGGAATCTGAAAACACCTCAACGAGATAGGCTTCCCCCTGGGCTTGGGGTTCACCATCGAGGAGTTCAACATAGCGCACCTGCGTCAGGTCCCCGAGTAAACGCAACATATCGCGTTTATTCACGAGGATACCTGTTTCGATGATGCACGGGGCAGGGATATGATGATCAGATGAACGCTCAAGCATGGAACTAAAGGGGGTGGGGTAGAGTGACCGTTTGAGAGATAGATAAACGCGGTATCGACAGAACAATCCCTCAATCAGCGCGGTATGATGGCCCGGCTCAGGTGGTTGAGGATATCTAAGGTGAAGATATCAAGGTAAGGATATCAAGGCGATCAACGCACAGTGGCTTTTCTGTCGAGGACGGGTTGAGTCCGCTCAGGAATCTCGATCGATGACTGGGTTGGCAACTTGTTTTGCAATTTGTATGGATAACTAGAGGGACAACTCCAGTGGTATCTCAACTCATAACAAGGTCTCCATACAATCTTGGCATAGATATTCGGGTTCGCAAATCCGTTAAATAACTGAACTTCTGATGAACTATGGCAAAGGGACGATTTTCAGGGCTGGCTTCATGGTTAGATTTAAGGTTTTGGCGCTATCAACGCAATGCGATCGCCGCTGCTATTGCTTTCTACACCTGTTTACCAATTCCCCTAGGTTGGAAATTAGAGTTTGAGGGTATCGCCAAACTGGCCCCATTTGTGGGAATTTTCCTGGGAGGAGTACTCGGCCTGGTCGATTGGGGCTTAGGACTGATGGCCATGCCCGTATTAACACGGAGTGCCTTAATTGTGGGCTTGTCCATCGCCATCACCGGCGGCTTACATCTCGATGGGGCCATTGATACGGCTGATGGTTTGGCCATTCCCGATGCCAACAAACGCTTAGCGGCGATGCAAGATAGTTTAGTTGGGGCGTTTGGGACGATGGCGGCGGTGATGTTGCTGTTGCTGAAAACTGTGGCCCTGTCCGAGTTAGTGGGCGATCGCGCCTTTGCTTTAATGGCCGCGGCTGGGTGGGGGCGGTGGGGACAGGTGGTGGCCATTGTCCGCTATCCCTATCTCAAGGCTAGTGGTAAGGGGGCCATCCATAAAGCCTCAATTCAGTCCGCTGTTGCCCTGATTCCGGGGGCGATCGCCCTGGTGGGGTTAAGTTGCCTACAAGTCTGGCTAGGGGGCGATCGCTGGCTGGTGGGTATTGGTATGGCCTTAGGGGGGAGTGCGATCGCCATCCTCACTCCCGCCTGGTTCAATCATAAGTTAGGCGGTCATACCGGGGACACCTATGGCGCCGTGGTGGAATGGACGGAAGCCCTACTGTTGTGTTTACTCACCGCCCTAGCCGCAGCCCGTTCAGTCTGAGTTTGACTGATTTTGAGATTTTCCTGAAGCCGTCACCAACCGTTGAATCGTCTCGACGAGGGTATCAGGATCGACCGGTTTCGAGAGAAATCCCGAGGCTTTCACTAATTTAGCCCGCACGCGATCGACCAGTCCATCTTGACTCGTCAGAAACACCACAGGAGTATCTTTCAACTGTTCAACCCGGTGAATTTGGGCGCAAACTTCATAGCCATTCACCACCGGCATAATCAAATCTAAAAAAATCAACGCCGGCTTGCGGGCAATCAATTCAGGAATGGCTTGCAAGGGATCGATAATAAAAAAACTACGATAGCCGGACTCTTGCAGGAGTTGTTCAAGGACTTCGCAGCTTCGCAGGCTATCGTCAATACAAGCAATCAGCGGAGAATCCGCTTTCTCAGCAGATTTTGCTGATTGCTGATCCTCCTTGACTAAATCCGTGGCAATAGAACTTCCTGAACTGCGGCTGGGGGTAAATTTCTGGTTTAAATCAGGAACCCGTACCAGTTGTAAGGCTCCTTTCTGAATCCGAGGCATCAAGGATTGAGTCAGTTGAGTCAGGTCTTTTTTAACAATGACCGACAAATCTCGTAACGTATTACGGGAGTTGACGAGGACAGACAGCCGTCGATAAACTTGATCAGATAATGAGGATTTGAGGAGCGCATTATTGGCAATAACTGGCGCTAAATTGGGAGAATAACCCGCAAAATCCGCTTCACACCATTGTTGCCACTGTCGTTCAGCATAGTTTAGGAGGGCTTCTCCTTTGAGAACGACACGAGGTTTGGTAATACTGGTTTCTTCATAGAGTTCCCCAACTAACACCTCTGCTTGTGACTCTTGCAAAACGTCAAATAAAACCTCAACGATACAATCGACAATAATTTTCTGGAATTGCTTGCGATCGAGCTGCTGCTGATCCTGAAACTGACAGAGGGTATCATATTCCCAATAAGAATCCTTAGTCTCACTGGGAAATTCAAGAGACCCTAAGTCTAGTTTCGGACAAGTGCGGGCGATCGCCCGTCGCCAACGTCGCAGAGGATGAACCCCTCCAGAGGCCCAAGTGATACGGCCCATGTAATAATAAAGACTCCAGCCTTCATGGGGGGGGGAGAGGGAATGGATATTTAATCGTCCGCTAAACTGCTTTTGGACACAGTGGAGAATGGCACTAATCGCATCAAGCTGTGACATTGCGCGGGTAGGTGGCTGAGTTTGATTCACGGATTCAACAGGTTAACAAGGGAACTAACGATGGACGATGACAAAAAACGCAAGGGGCGCGAACTACCGCTAGAGAGAATCATGCACACTGATCTAGGGTGAGCTTATCATTGTTAAGGAATTGTAATCTCCGTCCGTTAACGAAACTTCAGACTTGAGCAGACCTATGAATTGGTGGCAAAACTTCAAACAGAATCCGCTTTCTCGCTTGGGTGCAACCCTATTGATGATCTTTTATGTGCTGGCGATCGCCGCCGGTTTTTTTGCCCCCTATGACCCCATCAACGACATTCAACGGGAGGGGTCCTTACTTCCGCCAACAACCATCCACTGGCGCAATGATGCTGGGGAATTTATCGGTCCCTATGTCTATCCCGTTCAGCAAGGGCCAACAGATCTAGAGACAGGAGAACGAGAACTCATTGTTGATCGCTCCCAACCCTCCCCAGTCCGTTTATTTGTCTCTGGGTCATCTTATCGCTTACTGGGGCTGATTCCGGGGAACCGTCATTTGTTTGGCACGATTGGCCCGGGCCAGTTAAATCTTCTCGGGACGGACGAACAAGGACGGGATCAATTCAGTCGTCTCATTTTCGGCGGCCAGGTGAGCTTATTTATCGGCTTAGTCGGCATTTGTATCTCCTTCCCTATCGGGATGCTCGTTGGCGGCATATCGGGCTATTTTGGGGGCGCTGTGGACACGATTATCATGCGGCTGACGGAGGTCCTGATGACCATTCCGGGCCTGTACTTGCTGATTGCCTTAGCGGCAGTGTTACCCGCTGGCTTAACGAGCGCCCAGCGTTTTCTGCTCATCGTGACTATCATATCGTTTATTAGCTGGGCTGGATTGGCGCGGGTGATTCGAGGGCAGGTCTTATCGATTAAGGAACAGGAGTTTGTCCAAGCGGCGCGGGCCATGGGGGCAAACCCCCTCTACATTATTATTCGTCATGTCCTGCCGCAAACGGCCACTTACTTAATTATTTCGGCAACCTTGTCGATTCCTGGGTTTATTGTGGCTGAGTCGGTATTGAGTCTGATTGGTTTAGGGATTCAACAACCGGACCCCTCTTGGGGCAATCTCCTGTCTAATGCCACAAATGCCTCGATTTTGGTATTTCAACCTTGGCTGATTTGGCCGCCGGCTCTGTTGGTGGTTTTAACGGTATTATCGTTTAACTTGATTGGGGATGGGTTGCGGGATGCGTTAGATCCTCGGAGTTTGCGTTAGGGAAGGGAATAGGGAATAGGGAATAGGGAATAGGGAATGGGGATAACCCACCCCTAGCCCCTCCCAAGAGGGGAAGGGAATAGTGAATAGGGGGAGGGGGGAAGGGGCTAAAGACGTGGTTAGTCTAGGGAACGGACGAGTTGCCAGCAGGCGCGATCGCGACCTTCGGATTTGGCTCGGTAGAGGGCGCGATCGGCCGCCTCGATTAAAGCGGCTGGGTTGAGGGTCGAGATGGGCGTTAGACTTGATACCCCTAAACTAATGGTGACTGACGTGGGTTCGGCCCCTCCTTCGGGATAGAGGATGATCTGCCGAATCGCATCTCGCAGCCGACGGGCGACGCGAATCGCTCCGGCGGCTTCGGTTTGGGGCAGGATGATGGCAAATTCTTCGCCGCCATAGCGGGCTACGAGATCATCGGGATATTGCACCAATCCCCGCAGGGTTTGGGCGACTTTTTGTAAGCAGACATCGCCAGTTTGGTGGCCGTAGGTGTCGTTGAAGTCTTTGAAGCGATCGACATCTCCGAGAATCAGGGAAAGAGGACGTTTATGTTTGAGGCAATAAGCCCAGGTTTCACTGAGATAATCGTCGAAGCGGCGACGGTTGGCAACTTGGGTGAGTCCGTCTAGGTTGGCCTGTTGTTGCAGTTCCACGTTGGAGGCCTTGAGGGCCAGTTCCATCTGTTTGCGGGCGGTGATATCTCGGAAGGTGAGGGTAACGCCATCGTCGAGTTTGATGGCGATGGCCTGAAACCAACCGCAAAGGGTGTCGGATTCGTAACAGAGTTCCCGGTTAAGAATCTTGCCGCTTTCAACGACGCGCACTAAGTCATCAAACAAGCCAATGATGGCATACTCGGGCATTAGATCGAGCAATCGCTGGCCGGTAATGGTGTCGGAGTTGGTATGGGCGGCGTTGGCGGCTACGGCGTTGGCTAGTAACCATTCAAAATCGAGGATGCGACCATCTTCATCGCGGATGGCTTGTAAGGCCGAGACACTGTCTAGGGTACTGTTGAGGACTGAGGCCAGGAGCGATCGCGATTTCTGGAGGCGGGCTTCTGTGGCTTGTCGTTCGCGAATTTCGAGTTCTAATTGGGCTTTTTGTCGTCGCACAATCAGTTGATGTTCAACTCGGGCGATGACTTCTTCGGCTTGAAAGGGTTTGGTGACGTAATCGGCTCCACCGACTTGGAAGGCGGCCACTTTTTCTTCGGTGGTTTCCAAGACGCTGATGAAGATGACGGGAATTTCAGCGGTTTCGGGATGTTTTTTGAGCCAACGACAGACGGCGTATCCGTCGAGTTCGGGCATTTTGATATCGAGCAGAATTAAATCTGGCTGCATCAGGGTGGCCGATTTGATGGCCAGTTCTCCTGTTCGGCACACCTGCACGCTATAGCCTCGCGCCGATAGCATTTGTCGCAACAGCGTTAAGTTGGCAGGGGTATCATCCACAACCAGAATTTCTCCGGTGAGGGATGATGATGTGGCAGGAGACGATCTCATAACACTAGCGTGACGAACACCAAGCCATGGCACTAGCTATGGTAGCTGATTGTGCCATAGCCAGGGGCGATCGCAGGGGAGAAGGCAATAGGCAATAGGCAATAGGCAATAGGGAATAGGGAATAGGGAACAGGGAATAGGGAACAGGGAATAGGGAACAGGGAACAGGGAATCGGGAATAGGGAACAGGGAATCGGGAATAGGGAACAGGGAACAGGGAACAGGGAACAGGGAATCGGGAATCGGGTTAACTGTTGAGGAGGGTTTTGGCGGTGGTTAGGGCTTGGCGAACTTGGTTGAAGCCGGTTCCTCCAAAACTGTTGCGGGCGGAAATGACTTGTTTGGGGGCGATCGCCTCGTAAATGTCGGCTTCAAACTTAGGATGTAACTGTTGCCACTCGTCTAAGGTTAAATCCTTGAGGAGTTTCCCGGCGGCGAGGGAGGTGCGCACCACTTTGCCGACTAAGTTATAGGCTTCCCGAAAAGGAACTCCTTTGGCGGCTAAGTAATCAGCCACATCGGTAGCGTTGGAGAAATCTTCGGCAACGGCGGTTTCTAGCCGTTCTTTGCGAAATTCTAACCCCGATTCAAATAAAACGGTCATGGAATCGAGACAGCCCTGCACTGTTTTGACGGTATCAAAGAGAGCTTCTTTGTCTTCTTGTAAGTCTTTGTTGTAAGCCAGGGGCAGGGATTTCATCAGAACGAGAAGTCCCTGTAAATGTCCAAATACTCGACCGGTTTTGCCGCGCACTAATTCAGGAATATCGGGGTTCTTTTTCTGGGGCATAATACTTGACCCCGTTGAACAATTGTCCTTGAGTTGCACAAAGTTAAACTCTTGAGATGCCCAGAGAATTACCTCCTCAGAGAGACGACTTAGATGCACCATAATCAAGCTGGCGGCGTTGACAAATTCGATGGCAAAGTCGCGATCGCTCACCCCATCAAGACTGTTGGCATAGGGACGATTAAAGCCTAAAAGCTCAGCGGTATAATGGCGGTCAATGGGAAAAGTGGTTCCCGCTAAAGCACCACTGCCTAGGGGGCAAATATTGACCCGTTCATAGACTTCTCCGAGTCGTTGCCAATCCCGTTGCAACATCTCGAAATAAGCCAGTAGATGATGAGCTAAACTGAGCGGTTGCGCCCGTTGGAGGTGGGTGTAACCCGGAATTGGGGTTTCAATGTTTTGTTCGGCTAGTGTTAGTAATACCTGTTGAAAACGGCGTACTTTTTGGCGGATGTCTTGGATTTTATCCCGTAAATAAAGGCGAGTGTCGGTGCCAACTTGGTCGTTGCGCGATCGCGCCGTATGCAGCTTTTTCCCAGCATCTCCCACCAATTCTGTCAACCGTCGTTCTACGGCAAAGTGAACATCCTCAGCATCGATGCCAGGGTTGAATTTGCCCTGACGATAGTCTTGGCGAATCTGCTCTAATCCTGACACGAGTTGTTCGGCTTCTTCTGAGGAGATAATGCCGACTTTTGCTAACATTTTAGCATGAGCAACGGAGCCGGTTAAATCATATTCAATCAGTTCAATATCAAAGCCAATACTGGCATTAAATTCGGCAACAATGGGGTCGAGGGCAGATTCAAAACGTTGACTCCAAGTTTTAGGCTGGTTCATGAGAAGGGAATAGGGAATAGGGAACAGGGAACAGGGGGAAGTGCTCAGGGAACGGTTAACGTTTCTGTAGGACCACGAGGGTCATATCATCGTCATTGGACTTGTGGGGGCCGATGAAGTCCCAAACAGCATCAAACAGGGAGTTGAGGATGTCATTGGGATCAGCGTGACGGCGACAAGTGCGTTCAAAGGCGGCGATGAGGTTGTCTTCATCAAAGCGATCGCCTTTGGGGTTAGAGGCCTCAGTAAACCCGTCTGTATAGTACAAGATTGTATCCCCTGCTTCGAGGATGACACTATCTTCTTCGTATTCAGTTTCAGCATCGAGTCCGACAAGCATTCCCCAGGTATCTAAGCGGAGAATTTCCTGACGTTGGGCTTTCCAAAGCAGTGGCGGGGTGTGGGCGGCGTTGCTGTAGGCTAATTGATGGGTTTCGGGGTTATATTCAGAATAAAATAATGTTACGAAACGATGAGAATTTTCCAGGTCAGCATACATGGCCCGGTTGAGATGTTTGAGAATGCGGGCGGGGGAATGTTGGTTGAGGGCTTCTGAGCGCAACATCCCTCGGGTTAGGGTCATAATTAAGCCAGCGGGAACTCCTTTGCCCATAACATCACCAATGGTAATCCCCCAGCGACCTTGGGCGGCTTCGGTGGGGATGGGTTCGGAGTCTGGGGTGGTGGAGGTGGTTGGGACGTTACGCGATCGCACTAAGTTATGACTGGTGGGGATAAAGTCATAGTAATCTCCCCCGACGCGGTTAGCGGTTTGACAACGAGCGGCGAGTTGAATCCCCTCAATCTGGGGACATTGACTCGGTAATAGACGTAACTGAATCTCGGCCCCAATTTCTAATTCCCGGTCCAACCGTTGTTTTTGTCGCAGTTCGGCGGCTAGTTCATCGTTGACGATGGCTACAGCGGTTTGGTCGGCCACGAGTTGCACGAGCTTACGGCGGGCATCACTCCAGGTATACTTAGGGTCATGGCTAAAGACGTACAGCCGTCCCCGTTCTTCGTTGCGAATCGAGATGGGGGTTCCGTGGAGTTGGATGTTTTGTCCGAGATAGTCGGCGACGCGGCGATCGAGATCGCCGGAAATGGGCAGAGGGTGGGGCTGCTCTCGGATTACAGCGTCGATGGCTTTGCGGAGGTTGACGCAGGATTGGCCCTCTTGACAATGGAGGCGTTGCAGTCTCACTTGTCCGTCGGGTTTGAACAACACCAACGAGGCTCCCTCAGCGTCGGTGACACGGCTGGCGACGAGGGGAATCAGTTCGAGAAATTGGTTGAGATTATTGAAGCTGCGTAGGGCGAACCCTAGGGAACTTAATAAGTCTTGGGTTTTGTTTTGTTCACGGTGCAACCGAGCGACAAGGGCTTTGAGAGCAAACACAGGAGTCGGTTCCGGGATGGGTGAACTATTGGGGCGATCAGGTTGTATGGGAACAGACACAACGGCTATAGAATCCAAGTCAATTGGCTTCAGTGATATCGAACAGGGTGAGGTAAGCTACCGTAATACGGCTCGGAGGCGGGACGCGGATTGGGCTTAGGGTCAGTATCGCAGAAGTCTACGGCGTTTGGGGACAATTGGCAACAAATTTGGGCTGAGTTTACGAAGAGTTTGGCAAGGGTTTGGGGGTGGGGGCGATCGCAACTCGGCTCTAGGATAGCTTTATTGATAGTCTATTGCTCGTCTTTTGATAGCACATCCATGGAAACTCTTTCTCAAACCTCCATACTCCCTTTTATCGGTGAAGAAATTGATGTGGGCTATGATGCCGCTCAGGTGGTGATTTTGCCGGTTCCCTATGAGGCGACGACCACCTATCGCCAGGGCTGTCAGCAGGGACCTTCAGCGTTACTTGAGGCCTCAGATCAGTTGGAATATTATGACGTGGAATTGCAACGGGAGGTCTGTTTTGAGGTGGGGATTCATACTCATTCCCCCATCGCCGATACTCGCCGCAGTCCGGTGACAGCCACCGAGATGGTGCAGCAGCTACAAACGACGGTGGCGGAGATGGTCGAGGCGGGTAAGTTTGTTTTAGCTCTCGGTGGGGAACATAGTATCACGGCCGGCGTTGTGGCGGGGTATCGCCAGGTCTATGGGGAGGAGCCGTTTACGGTGGTGCAAATCGATGCGCATGGGGATTTGCGGGATGTGTATGAAGGCTCGAAGTATAATCATGCCTGTGTGATGCACCGGATTTTGGAGATGGGCCTACCCTCGCTGGCGGTGGGGGTTCGCAGTGTCTGTCGTCAGGAGGCGGAGTTGATTGAACGGCGGCAAATTCCGGTGATTTGGGATCATGAGATGGTGGCTGATCCCCAGTGGTGCGATCGCGCTCTCGGGGCAATTACCACCGAAAAGGTGTTTCTGACGGTGGATCTCGATGGCCTCGATGGGAGCCTGCTGCCGGGGGTGGGAACGCCTCAGCCGGGCGGGTTAAACTGGCATCAGTTGACAGGATTTTTGCGTCGTCTGTGTCAACGACATCAGTTGATTGGGGCCGATGTGGTGGAACTGTGTCCGATTCCTGATTCTGTGGTGTCTGAGTTCACGGCGGCTAAGTTGACCTATAAAATAGTGGGATACTATGCTGATGGGGCTAGGCCTTAACGCAGGGCTATGGCGCGTTGGCGACGGCAATCTCCCAGCCGGATAATTCCCAAGATGAGGATCACTCCTATTCATGAATGGTACAGAAATTGGCGCTTACGCCCCGGATTTTGAGTTGCCTGGAACCAAGGGAACCGTCCATCATTTAGCCCGGTATTTAGATGAATGTCGCGCGGTGGTGGTGGTGTTTTTCTCGAATACTTGCCCCCATTGTCAGATGTATGTCGATCTCCTCAAGGCATTGCAACGAGAGTATCGCGATCGCCGGCTGATGGTGGTGGCCATTAATGCCAATGATGCGGACACCTTTGAGGCGATGAAAGCCTTGGACCGTGAGGCACAGTTGAATTTTCCCTATCTACGGGATGTCACCCAGGATGTGGCTCAGTGTTTTGGGGTGACGGTGACGCCTGAGGTATTTTTGCTTGACAAAACTGGAATTTTGTGTTACAGAGGGCAAATTGATGACTGTGCCGAGTCGGCCGCTGGGGTGAAACAGAACTATTTGCACGATGCCATTGAGGCGTTGCTTAAGGATGAGGCGATCGCCATTCCCCGAACTGAGGCCCAGGGTTGTCCGTTGAACTGGCGGCCGGCGGCCACGTAAGTTCCTGAACCAGATTGAAGGCCCTCTTTAGTGCTAGAGCAAAAGCCTGTTATAGTTGGAGGCGGTTTATGGAGGGGAATGGAGCTAAACCTATGGCAGAACAGATGGCAAAAGCATACCAACGGATTTTACTTAAACTTAGTGGTGAAGCCTTGATGGGCAATCTTGGCTATGGGATTGACCCAGCGGTGGTGCAGCAACTGGCCCAGGAAATCGCTGAAGTGGTGGCGTCGGGAACCCAGGTGGCGATCGTCGTCGGTGGCGGTAATATCTTTCGCGGTGTCAAAGCCTCGTCGGCGGGGATGGATCGGGCTACGGCGGATTATATTGGTATGATTGCCACCGTCATGAATGCGATGACCCTTCAGGATGCTTTAGAACAGATGGGTGTGCCAACGCGAGTCCAGACGGCGATCGCCATGCAGGAGGTGGCCGAACCCTATATTCGCCGCCGAGCGATGCGACATTTGGAGAAAGGACGAGTGGTGGTGTTCGGTGCGGGTTCTGGGAACCCGTTTTTTACGACAGATACCACCGCTGCGTTGCGGGCCGCTGAGATTGATGCGGAAGTGATCTTCAAGGCCACAAAAGTCGATGGGGTGTATGATCGCGATCCCACCGGCGATGCGGAGGCTCATCTCTACAAGAGTTTGACCTATAGTCATGTCCTCACTCACGACCTGCGGGTGATGGACAGCACGGCGATCGCTTTATGTAAGGAGAACAATATCCCTATCATAGTGTTTAACCTGTCGCAGCGTGGCAACATCAGCCGCGCCGTGGCCGGCGAACCCGTCGGAACAATAGTAGGAGGTTCCTGTAATGTTACCTGAAGTTGAAGAACGGATGCAGAGTGCAGTGGATGCGACGTTGAGAGCGTTTAATTCCATTCGCACAGGACGCGCTAACGCGGCGATTCTCGATCGCGTGATGGTGGACTATTACAATAGCCCCACCCCCCTCAAGAGTTTGGCCGGGATTAGCACCCCAGATTCGACCACGATTCTGATTCAACCGTTTGACCCGAGTAGTTTAGCGACTATTGAGAAGGCCATCAGTATGTCAGATGTTGGCATGATGCCCAACAATGACGGTAAGGTGATTCGTCTCAATGTTCCGCCATTGACCAGTGAACGCCGTCAGGAGTTTGTTAAGTTGGCGGCCAAGTGTGCCGAAGATGGCAAAGTCTCGGTGCGCAATGCGCGTCGGGATGCCATTGATGAAGTGCGCAAACAGGAGAAAAACAGCGATATCTCCGAAGACGAGTCTCGGGATTTGCAAGATCAGATTCAGGCTCTCACGGATAAGTATACGGACAAGATTGATAAACTGCTGGCGGAGAAAGAGAAGGATATCACCACGGTGTAGGGAATTGTCCTGATTCGGGGGTGTATCTATCCGGGGTTCGGCGGCCAACCACCGAACCTATCGATTGTCCTGATGTCATTGTGAACCCATGAGTGAACTGTTCGACTGTGTGATCATTGGTGCCGGCCCAGCGGGAGGGGCCGCCGCCTATCATTTAGCGAAGCGGGGGCGATCGGTTCTCGTTTTGGATAAACACCCCCAACCGGGCCAGGCTTCTTGTGCAGGGGGGGTTTCTCCGGCGATCGCCCCCTGGTTTGAGTTCGACTTTTCCCCAGTGATTTCTCGCAAGGTGAAGACGGTTCGCTATACCTGGAAGTATGAGGACCCGGTGTTGGTGGAACTCGATACGGCGGAACCGATGTGGATGGTGCGTCGGGATGCTTTTGATGCCCTATTGTTGGATCAGGCTATCGAGCAAGGGGCGACGGTGGAGACGGGGGTGGAGGTGACGGGGATTGCTTGGAACGGCGATCGCTGGCAAATCCAAACCAACGGCGAACCCCGGTTTGGCCGCTATCTGATTGGGGCCGATGGGGCCAGTGGCCCGGTGGCCCCCTGGTTGAAATTAAAAACCCCAAAAACTCGCTTAGCGGCCACGTTAGAGGTTGCCAGTCCCCAGGCGGAGTCGGCCCCGATTGATTTTGCCTTTGGCCAGGTGAAGAATGGCTTTATCTGGCAGTTTCCCAAGGCGGATGGCTTTTCGATTAGTACGAGTACCTTTTTGGGGGGGGAGAATAAGAAGCTACCGAAAGTTTTGCAGGAGTACGCGGATCGGGTAGGCTTGCCGAAGGGCGATCGCCAGTTGCGGGAGAGTTCGATTGCGCTTTGGGATGGCGATCGGCCCTTGCACAGTCAAAATGCCCTCTTGATTGGCGAAGCGGCAGGATTTGTCGATCCCCTCACTGCTGAGGGGATTCGTCCTTGTCTGTATAGTGGCATGACGGCCGCCGAGGCCATTGACAAGTCTCTCTCTGGGGATATCAACGCCCTGGAGGGGTATAGTCAAACGGTTCAGGAGACTTGGGGGGCGGATATGGCTTGGGCGGCCCGTCTGGCGGCGGCGTTGTATCGTTTCCCTGGGATTGCCTATAAGGTGGCGATTAAGCAACCCATCGCCACTCAGATTATGTTGAAAATCCTCTGTGGGGAGTTGCGCTATTCTAATGTGGCCAACCGCGCCCTGCGTCGTCTCAGTGGGGGGATGATGGGGCGTTAGGGGAATGTGCGCCTAGGAAACTGTTGTCTTCCTATGTGAATCGTGACAGTTCGGAATGCTCGGTATACAGTGTATGGGCGGCTGAGCCGCCCATGACTAGCTATCAATGTGATTTAGGGAACTGGAGGAGTCATCCCAGGAGGAGCCGCTGCGGGGGCAGGTGCAACTGGTTGCACCGATCCAAAAAGTGGCGGTATAGGTGGCGTTGAACCGGGAGTAGCACCCGGCGTTGGCGCTGGCGGTTGCTCAGAACCTGGGGGTTGTGGGGTGGGTGGAGGCGGTGGTGAACCCGGATCTGCACCGGGTCCTGGGACTGGCGGTTGCTCGGAACCTGGGGGTTGTGGGGTGGGTGTAGGTGGTGGTGAACCCGGATCTGCACCGGGTCCTGGGACTGGCGGTTGCTCGGAACCTGGGGGTTGTGGGGTGGGTGTAGGTGGTGGTGGGGCAGGAATGACACCTGTTTCTGGTGGAGGTGGAGGATTAGGAATCGGTTCGTTTGGAGGCTCAACAATTGGACGCTCTGGCTCTCCTTGTTGAGGGGGTTCTGGAAGGGGTGGAGTCCCTGGCTGATTAGGTGGCGAAGGTAAGGGTGGAAGCACCTCAACTGGCGGCTGAACGCGAGGCGGTTCTGGCTCTTCAATGGACGGTTGGCCCGCATGAAATTTCTGAGTCCAGTAGTGGTTATAATTGACATTGCCTGTATCATTGGCCAGGAAATAGTGACCCACCCCAAGTTGAGTCAAGGCTGGGTTGAGAATGTTGGCCCGATGTCCCGAACTATTCATCCACCGCTGAACAACAGCTTCGGGAGTTGCCGACCCAGCGGCAATGTTTTCTGCAGAAGCCCCTGTAATTGAGAAGCCAGTTGCCCGAATTCGATCCGTAAATCGTGACCCATCGGCCCCGGTATGATCAAAGAAGTCCTGTTGGGCCATATTTCGGCTGTGAGTTCGTGCAGCGTCCCTGAGCGAAGGTTCTAAAACCAAAGGTTGCAAGCCTTCCTTAGTTCGCTCCTGATTCACCAGTGCCAAGACTTGCTCTTCAAAACTTGGATTGGGTCCGTCGGACTCAGGCGGTGGTGTGGAGATATTTCCCAGTTCTCCAATAAAGTCATCGGTGGTGAGTGAAGCAACCGAAACGTTATTAAGCTCGGCGATGACCCCACCATTGAGAGAAACATTAGTGGAAGCCCCGGATGCTTGGAGTCGTAAGTCGGCGATGGTAACGCCATCGGGAACACGGAGTTTATCAACTCCCGGCTGGAAGTCAGTAATCACATCGCGATTTGCATTTGATGCTTGTAGGATGAACTCATTGGTTCCGCCACCGCCAGTCAGAGTATCAACACCCCGATCGCCTGACAAGAGATCATTCCCTGCTCCCCCATTGATGGCATCATTTCCTTGTCCCCCAAACAAGGAGTCATTTCCAGAACCACCGGTTACGGTATCGCTGCCAAGATTACCAAACAGGATATTATCTCCAGCCGTGGCCTGAATGCGGTCATCATCACGTCCAGCGGCGATCGTGTCATTTCCTATTCCACCGATAATTGTATCATTTCCAGCATTCCCGAAGACAATTCGTCCGGTGTCGTCATTCTCAAAATAATCATTCCCTCCCAGGAGGGCGATCGCATCTGGAAATTCTGAACTACTTAACTGATTTAACTGATCGGCTGGCAATTGAGCCATGAGGACCTGATCACCCGCGTCTGTCGCAATTCCGAAGTCAAACCCACCATCCGTGACAATATTCAAAACCATGATTTGAAAACCTTAGCCAACTTGCTTAATCACTTGTTTGTTTTTATAGCCGATTTCCCAAGAGGAATCAACCCTAAGTTCCTGAATTTACATAAACTTTATATTTGTAAAATTACAAAAAACAGCATGAATAGTGACAAAAGAAACGCCTCTTTCATCTATTAGCTAATCCTGACATTTAACCCGTATTACCTACGAATAATTACGGAGATGTTAGACTTAGCTCATCATCAATTCAGGTTGTGGATAGCTGACAACGTTAACTCATAGGACTGGCTCCTCCCTGACGGTGACTTGTCCTCAGCCCATCCGAGTCAGGAGAGAAGCTGAGGTAGACAGCGAACCTCATCAGAGGCTCTATAGGTCTGTCGGGATGAACAGGCGAGTTTTACGTAATCCGCCCTGAATTGTTACAAAAATTCATAAAAAGACCCGATATCCCCCCATGTGAGACCCCATGTGGGAGGGAAAATCGGGTTAAGACGTGATGAGATCCAGACCAATCCCTCGTCTCAGTGGGGGGATGATGGGGCGTTAGGAGGAAAAACGGTCTCGCAGCGATCGCATGGCCCCAATCTCATCCTCTCGGGCCATCCTCAAGAACTCATACAGCCAATCCTTAGGAACTTGGGGAAACGTCGGAGGGCGATCGCACTCCACATAGACCCCCGATTGAAGCTGATAAATGCGCCAAATCTGTCCATCAAAGCGCCAAAACTCCGGCACGCCTAAACCCGCATAAAACTGATTTTTGGCAATATCAGTATGAGTAATATCCACCTCAACCACTAAATCTGGGGGCGGATCTTGGGCTAAATCAATAGATCGTCCCTTTACCAAAGGCTGGTTTTGAATGTAATAGGCCTGATCCGGTTCCGCACCTTTTTGGAATTGGGGATAGTTGAGCGTCGTTGACCCCATAGTTTTTAACGAGAATCCCAACATTTCCACCAAAATCACAATAAATCGCTCAATCAAACAGCGAGCAAACTCATGCTCTTCTAGGGGCATTGTGATTTCTAAAAGACCATTATCATAGGTCAAACGAGAACTTCTGGACTGGGGTAAAAGCCTTAATAGATTCAAATAGCCATCCCAATCCATCCCATGAAATACAACCCGCTGTTCACCTTGGGGTTGAACTCGGCTGGGGGGTTCCGGGGCTGCAATCACCATCATGGTCTCAAGGTTGACTTATCTATCAATGCTATCGCACGGTCTTGGACGTTCTTCTCTGTCAAGGTAGTCATGACACAACTCCCCACAGATTCTGTTGAAACTCCTCTGTGGAGAGTTCTCCCATATGGTGAATTGCCCCCACCGAGATGACAGAGGGGGCATGATGGGGCATTGGATTGGCGATCTATTTCCGCATATGGGAGGGTAACTCGATATTGGGCAGAAGGGGTCGCAAATCATCGAAAGAGATGGGGCCATATTTCAGAATCGTGGGGCGATCGAGGGTGCAATCCACCATCGTTCCCCCACGTCCATATTTTGAAGGACCCCCATCAACAATCAGGGGAACCTCACCCTCAAAAAGCTGCATCGCCGAACGAGCGTTTGTGGCTTTGAGATCCGTTGAGAGACTCGCTGAACCCCCCGCCAGGATGAGGGACGTTGATTCAACCAGTTTTTGCACAAACTCATCCGGGCAACAAACCAGTAGAGACGGATAGCCTGCGGTGACAGGGGCCGGGGCTTTGTCGGTTTTTGGCACAATCAAGGTCAATGGGGCGGGAAATTGTTGCAGCAGAAGGTCTGCATCAGCGTTAATGTGGGCCAGGGGGGAGAGGCGATCGCGCGTCGAAAAGACAGCCAGCGGGTTAGGAGAGGACCACCGTTTCAACTGGTGAATCCGGGCCACAGCCTTAGCATTTTCGCCGTCACAGACAAACGCATAGGTGGTGGCGGTGGGGATAATCACCACCTCTCCCTGTTCCAATAACTGCAAAATCTCAGGAATTGCTTGAACAGGATGATTGAGGGTTTGGGTTGGCATTATCAAACTCCGCGATAACTAAAACTTATGCTTTATTTTTTAAAGCACGAGCCGATATTATCACAGGCACGTCAATGGAACTCCCATCCCTATTCCCCGTTCATCACCCCAGCAATCAACTTCCAACAAGGGGCATCTCCCCGCCAATTCGGGGGAACCCAGGGCATCCCTAAACTCACCGTTACCAAACAATGATGACTCGGTTCATAACCCCAATCGAGGCGTTTCACCAACTCTGGGTCCGTAATTCGTCCCTTTAACTGCCGTCCTCCCGTCGTCAGTAACTCACCCTTCCATTGATGACCCCCTTGTTGGCGAACCCTGGCCACATCCGTCGTAAACCGTTGCGTCTCCACCAACTGCAAGGTTCGTCGTTGCTCAAAGGGTAATGCTTGAAGCTGAGGAACCGTCACATACGCTCGTGTATTATGCAAAATCTCAGTCTCAGTCTCACAATAAGGCAAAATTGCCTCGACCGTCACTGTCCCCAACTTCCGCCACATTCCCGGCAAAATCCGTCGATTCTCCGACGCAAAGCCGAAATCTGGTCCTGTTTCAGCTAAGGGAATCTCCCAAACCTCTAGGAGTTTAATATCTTTGACCCGAATCGAATCTACTCGCTGGGGAATGCGACCATCCTCTAGGTCAGAAACCGGTCGAATCCACTGCCCCGTTTCGGGATTTATCCCCGCTAGACATCGTCCCTGATGTTTCCAAGAATTCGCAAGGCAAATGAGTGTTGTCATAGCCATCTAAGTCGAGTTTTACATCTTCAAAGATGCTGAATGTCAACATTTCCCCACTGTTGATTGAGATATTCAGCCACTAACCGTCGATGACAATGATTGGGGCTGGCTTCGCTACAGAGGAAACAGGCTCCATCAATGAGATCGGGGGAAACTTTGTCTTCAATTTTCCGTTGGCGAATTAACTCTAAAAACTGCACTTCGTACTGTTGCCAATCTCCTTTATTTTTCTTGTAGTTGTCCACAATTTCTTTGGTGGGTGCGAGGTCTAGGAGATGGACATAGTCAATATCGCAAATGGTTTTGAGGAAGTATTCTAAATCAGCTTTTTTGGCGAATCCTGCTAGTTGAGAAACGTTGTTTAGGCGAATATCTAAAAGTCGTTTTACTCCGGCATTTTGTAGAGATTCAAAGAAGGTTTTAGCGCCTTTTTTGGTGAAGCCAATGGTAAAGAGTTGAATGGAGTTAGTCATGTTTTACTTCAGAGATAGGGTTAAAGGGTTTATTTGCTCGTTCCTCGTGGCTTTTTTCCTATATTCCATTCCTCGTGACTTGGCTGAAGCCAAGTCATGCCTTTTGGGAGGCTCTGCCTCCCGAGTACAACAGGCGGCAGAGCCGCCAGAGGGCGTGTCACGGCTTCAGCCATGACACGAGGAGAGAGGAGAGAGAGTGGATTTATCCTTGGTTTATTTCTCAACATAAGCAATCTCATGTCCTTGACGTTCATAGGCTTGTGCTAAACACTCCTCTCGACTGGGAAGTTTCTCATCGGGAGGGGCAAAAAGAGACAATTGAACCGCAGGAGTGGGCTGACTTGTGACTGCCTGAAATCCCTGTTTAATGAGGAGTCGTTCTTCTAACTGATGCTGGGATTCTAACTCGCCAGTTTGTAAGATATGATTAACATTGATTTGGGGATTCACCTGTTTGGCATGACGACAGACGAGGATGGCGCGATGACAGGTGAGTGGATCTTTTTCGGCACACATGACGGCAATGCGATGAGTGGTTAATCCCGTAATCAGTCGCTCTATTCCTTGCTGAAACTCCTCGGTTGCGGCAATTTTTTCATAGAGGGCTTTTTTGCCCACATAACAGGCTAAATTATCCGGTCTAGCCCCGAGTTGTTTGCCCAAAAAAACATAATGAATCCCCGCGTCTGCTAGGGATGCCTTAAGATTCGTCTGATTAAAGTGGGGCAAAAAACGGCTGTAGGGAGACGATCGCACATCAGCAAGAGCCGTAATTTGGTGCTGTTTGAGAAGATTGAGAAAATCCTCGATGCTGGAGTTGGAATGTCCAATGCTGAAAAGTTCCATGGCTCGTTCGGGATGTGGATGTCAAAGACGGAGAACGAGGCGGTTGACAGACAAGCTAAGTCGTGTTTGAGAGTCATCTTTAAGTATGAAAGATGACTTAGAGTCTGTCAATCGGTTAAAGTCCAATCGCTTAAAGTCTAATCGCTTAAGGTCGTGGGATGGTGCAAGCCTTGCGATCGCGATCGGACTCAGGAAACTGCCAAGAATAGGCAAAATGACTCACAGAATTGACACTCGGGGCCACTTGCCGAATGGCAGACATCTGAGTCTCCAGAGAAGGGCGATTCGTCACCGATTCTCCCCAAACCCCAGCCAACGCCGGCACAACCCGAGTTTCCTCAGCCGCAAAAGCCATCACCCGTTCCATTTGGTCCGTTAAACAACTGGTATCGCCGCAAACCCCATAGACCATAGGATGCCATTCCATCGAGGGCAAAAAGCGGTCCCAAGGCTGGAGACGGGAATCAAAGCCGTGTTCTCCCACCGGTTGATTGCCATTGGGGAAAAACACCGCCCCTGAGGGGATATTATGAGGATTCACCTGCTCCACCGCGCCATGAACAAAATCGAGAATCCCTTGTACGGCGTGAGCTACACTCAAATTCCAGAGATAATTTTGCAGAGAAACCGCTGGACGACTGACGGCTTGCCAACGGGGTTGCTCATCGTCGGGATGTTCTTGGCGAATTTGCTCAATCTCCGCTTCCCTGAGATAGCCTTGCTGTAGATAACGGTCCAATAGACTGCGGGCAACATCATTACGAGCGCGATCTAACAGAGCATTGCGGGAGGCTTCCCCGTGAATCCACAGTTGTCGAACATTGCTGGCGACCGAATCCCCGCCAGGGAGTCGAGGATAGCGGACATAATCAAATAAAACCCCATCCGGTTGTCGTTCTAGGATGGCATGGAGGAGCAATTCATAGTCTCGTTGAGCTTCAGGACTGTAGGGGTCGATGAAGGTTTGGGAGGCATAACTATGGAGTTCGCTGTCATAGGCTGTTGCTTCTGAACGAGTGCGATTGAGGGTGGTTTCGTTGGCCCCATTGCGGGCCACAGCATTGACGCGATCGCCCCGTTGTCCATAGGAATAGCCAAAATTCATCGTAAAGACCCAAGCATAGACCTTCAGTCCTCGTTCATGGCCCTTACGAATCACCTCCGCCAATAAATCGCGATCGCCCAACTGCGGCGATCGCACCACCGATGGCCACACCGTGGGATTATCATTGAGGGGCAACAAGACCTGGCCATCGTAGAAGACTTCCACATAAATCTCGTTGTAGCCACGACTGACGATGCGATCGAGGACTTCATCCAACACCCCCGGATAGGCATCACAGGAGTAGAGTCGTAGCCAAAGTGCTAAATTTTGCGGCCAATTGTCGCGGCGACAGTTCTCCAAATCCGTCGCGTGGAGTTGAATCTGTCGTTGATACTCCGCCTGGGCCTCGGCATCCCCTTGCACAGCCGCTTGACGTAGAGTTTCTTTCTCAACAATCGCCTCCGCTGGCAGACGACAAGGATTGGAAGGGGCAAATTGGGCTGTAGCGGCCTCAGGAGAACCCAGCAGCGGTGTCAGTCCCAGCGACGAGGCGATCGCCAGCGAAGACATCCGTCCCGACAGCCCACAGGAGAGACGATAAACCAAAGATCCCACCGCCTTAATAGCGGTGGGCGATCCAGCAGAAGACAAGGCAACCATAAGGCCAATAGAGTCGAGGAAACAACGTTAATCCCAAATGCAGGCGATCGCGCCCTGAATCCGTTAAAAACGGGGCGATCGCCCATCACCCGAGTCGCTAGCGACCCCGTTGAACTGCCATTTCAACTTGTTTAAACTCTTGTTCCAAACGCGTTTTTAGCTTGTTCGACAGAGGACGATTACCATAGGAGCGATAATGACCCGCCAGGGCATCCAACGCCGTGTGCATCGTCGTAAACGAGGGCAAACTGGCCACCGAAGAATCCCGGCGATAGAGAGAGAAGAAGTTATCAATACGGGTTTTCGCTTCCGCTTGAGCTTCCATTTTCTCAGGAGTTCCCTCCGGGAGTTCAATGGCTTCGCGCAAGCTACTCACCAAATCCAGAGTATCTTGGCGATAGTCTCCAGTTAAGTTAGACCCAGCCGAAGAACAGCCGGTTAGTCCGACCACCACCACGAGTAAGAGTGCCAAGAGGCGTGAGACCAATCGATTCATAAAACTAAGTTACCGAGCAATAGATGGATTTCAATCCTTCCAATCCTACCGTGATATTGCCCCGGCATCTTGAGCGGGATCAGCTTCACCCCTCCCCCTTGTCAATGGCATAATGCCCAAAAGATGATGCAGCGATTGCCCATCTCACCGTAACCTCACCGTAAACCTCACCGTAACCTGTCATGACCAACCCCATCTTCACCGGCCTGGCTGTAGCCGCCCTAGTTCTCCTTGCCCTCGTCACCGGTGGCATTGCCTATCTAACCTTTGCCGAATGGCGCGATCGCCGTCGCCGCGATCGCGAAAAACGAGAACAACGCTAGACCCGCACCAGAAATCCTCAGCAACCTCATCCCCTGTGCTATATTGGTTTATTGCTGAGTTAACCGAGCCTCTAAACCTATCTTATGTCTCTGACCCAAACCGAAAAACAAGAAATCTTTTCCCAATACCAGACCCACGACACCGATACGGGGTCAGCCGAAGTCCAAGTTGCCATGCTCACCGAGCGCATCAACCGCCTCAGTATGCACCTGCGCCGCAACAAAAAAGACTACTCCTCCCAGCGGGGACTGATGAAAATGATTAGTCAGCGTAAAAGTCTCCTCGGCTATATCCGCAAAAGAAGCGAAGAGGAGTATCGCAACCTGATCACTCGCCTGGGTATTCGCGGTTAAACCCCCTCCCCCAGTCCGATTCACCCAAGTCCGATCCCCTGTCTCCGTTGCCGTCACCCTCAACCTCACCATGGCTTCCGACTCCTCGCGCGATCGCCTCCCCTTTGAACCCGCGAAAAAGCGCAAAAAAGACAAAGCCCCCAAATCAGCCCCAGCCGCCGATTCGGGGGCGGATCGTTCTGAATCGGCAAAACCATCCCCCACCCCCAAAAACGCCGCCAAACCCAGCGCCTCCCCTTCAGGACAGCCTCAAAAAGCCCCCATCCCCGAAGCCGTCAGTCGGCGGATGATCACGCGCATGGCCCTATTTAGCGGCACTCCCACCAGCCTAGGCGTACTGAGTCTAGTTGGGAGTTACTTCATCATTCAAAAAGAGTGGTTCCCCCTCCCCAGCATCGCCGTCTTACTCGTCAGCAGTGGACTCTTTGGCCTAGGAGTTCTCGGACTAAGTTACGGACTCCTCTCGGCCTCCTGGGATGAAGCCGATCCCGGTAGCAAACTGGGTTGGCGCGAATTTCAAACCAACTTTGGACGAATGCGACAAGCCTGGAAGAAAGAATAGCCTAGCGTTAAGTATTAACCATGTTTGGAGGTGAGTCCGTTAGGCTTGCCTCCTCTCTTTTTTTGCCCTTTTACCACACTTTGGTTGATTTGTCAACAAACTCAATCCTGGGAAAATCTGGAGTAGGTTCACTAGAATGGAAAGAGAACCATCGCCCAATGGAATCGGCTGCCAAAGCAACCGACATCCCCAAAAAAACGAATTTTTCAATTGTCAACCGTCAACGGTTAACAAGCCACTGTTAACCGTTGCCTGTCATGTTATAGGAGAAAATCTGAATGATCATCGTCATGAAAGTGGGGACCCCCCAAGACGAAGTTGATCGCCTCAACGAAGAAATGTCCTCACGGGGACTGACCCCCGAAACCATCTTTGGCCGCTACAAAGTCGTCATCGGCTTAGTGGGAGACACCGCCGAACTCGATCCCTTGCAACTGCAAGAGATCAGCCCTTGGATTGAACAAGTCCTGCGCGTCGAAGAACCCTTCAAACGGGCCAGCCGCCAATTCCGTCATGGCGAACCCAGCGACATTTCCGTCACCACCCCCGAGGGACCCGTCCTCTTCGGAGAACATCAACCCGTCGTCACCATCGCCGGCCCCTGTTCCGTCGAAAGCGAAGAGATGATCGTGCAAACGGCCCTAAACGTCAAAGCCGCCGGGGCCAAATTCCTGCGCGGTGGGGCCTACAAACCCCGCACCTCCCCCTACGCCTTCCAAGGTCATGGCGAAAGCGCCCTCGGACTCCTGGCCGCGGCCCGAGAACAATCAGGACTGGGGATTATCACCGAAGTCATGGATGCCGATGACATCGAGAAAATCGCCGAAGTGGCCGATGTCCTGCAAGTGGGGGCGCGGAATATGCAGAACTTTGCCCTCCTCAAAAAAATTGGCGCCCAAGACAAACCCGTTCTCCTCAAACGGGGCATTTCCGCCACCATCGAAGAATGGCTTATGGCCGCCGAATACATCCTCGCCGCCGGGAACCCCAACGTGATTCTCTGCGAACGAGGCATTCGCACCTTCGATCGCCGCTACACCCGTAACACCCTCGACCTCTCCGTCATCCCCGTGTTACGCAGCCTAACCCATCTGCCCATCACCATCGATCCCAGCCATGGAACCGGCTGGGCGCCCCTCGTCCCGGCCATGGCCAAAGCCGCCGTGGCTGCCGGAACCGATGCCCTCATGGTGGAAGTTCACCCCAACCCCCAAAAAGCCCTCTCCGACGGCGCCCAATCCTTAACCCCAGAGGAATTTGAAGACCTGATGGCGGACTTAGCCGTGATCGGCAATGCCGTCGGACGTTGGGAAAAACAACCAGCATTGGTCTAATCCCCTACCAGGGCAGAACCTCACCATTAGCGTGCCAAAAGGTTCCCGTCGTCTCTAAGGTGAGGTCATCAATGCGCTGCAACAAGCCCCCAACGGACTCCGCTGGGGGTATTCCTGTGTGATGGGTCATGGGGGTACTGACGAGGCCCGGATGCAGAATGGCCACAGCAATGCCTCGGGGTTTCAGGTCATGGGAGAGGGACTTCCCCGCCATAGACATGGCCACTTTCGACATCCGATAGCCATAAGACCCACCCGAGGTATTATCCCCAATCGATCCCATGCGACTGGTCATGAGAATCAGTTTTGACCCTTGAGAGAGATTGGGCAATAGGGCCTGAGTCACCCGCAACGTGCCGATCGCATTGACCTCAAACTGACGACGAATCCCATCAAAATCCAGGTTATCGAGGGAAATCGACTGCAAAATCCCGGCATTATTGATGAGAACATCGAGAGGTTTCCCAGCTAAACGAGAGACGAGATCAGCCACCGCCGCCTCAGAGGTAATATCGACACCTGTTTCGACACGAACCCCCAGTTGGTCTAACTCTGGGGAACTCGAACGGCAGACGGCAATCACCTCATCGCCCCGTTGTTTCAGTTGTCGGCAATATTCACGACCAATGCCGCCATTTGCCCCCGTAATGAGATAGGTTGCCATAATCGTCAGTTCAACTCCTGATTGAAAGGTGTTCTGGATCTAGTGTAGGAAATTGCCACCAGACCCTACGATGTTGACATAGGCCCTCACCTATTCCCTGTTCCCTGTTCCCCATTCCCTGTTCCCTGCACCGCACTGAGCCTGTCGAAGTGTTCCCCATTCACTATTCACTATTAACTATTCACTATTAACTATTTCCCCCTCAATGCTCATCCTCACCCTACTCTCCCTGGCGATTTGGATTGGTTTACTGGCCCTGCGAGGTCAGTTTTGGCGATCGCACATTCGCCTCACTCCCGTCCCCGCCAACGTCGATCCCTTACCCACCGTCTGTGCCATTGTCCCGGCCCGCAACGAAGCCGAGTTGCTGCCAAAAACTCTGCGATCGCTGCTACTGCAAGAGATGGTGACAAACTTTCGCGTCATTCTCGTGGACGATCGCAGTGACGATGGAACCGCCGAAATTGCCGAGGCGATCGCCGCCGAAGTGCAAAGCCTCGCCAAGGAGTTAAACCTAAATCTGCCCCAACTCGACATTATCACCGCCGACCCTCTCCCCCCCGGCTGGAGTGGCAAACTCTGGGCCATGGACCAAGGAATCCAGTATGCTCAACGCTACGGCCCCGTCTACTACCTCCTCACCGACGCCGATATCCAACATCATCCCCACAACCTACGACAACTTCTCTTCAAAGCCGAACGGGAAGGCCTCGATCTCGTGTCCCTAATGGTGAAATTGCGTTGCCAGAGTTTTTGGGAACGGCTACTGATTCCCCCATTTATCTATTTCTTCCAAAAACTCTATCCCTTCGATTGGGTAAACAACCCCCAAAAACCTACCGCCGCCGCTGCTGGAGGCTGCATTCTCATTCGTCGTCAGGCCCTCGATCGCATTGGCGGCCTGGCCCGCATCAAACACACCCTCATCGACGACTGTGCCTTAGCCCAAGCCGTCAAACAAGCCGATGGCAACGACTATCACAGTATTTGGTTAGGTCTAAGCGACAAAACCATCAGTTTACGGGCCTATCCTGGACTCTGGAGTATCTGGGGAATGGTGGCCCGAACCGCCTACACCCAACTCAACTACTCTCCCTTACTGTTGCTGCTAACCGTCATCGCCATGGGCCTCACCTATTGGGTTCCTCCCATTGCCCTCATTTGGGGTCTCGCCAACCACCAGTCCTTTATTGCCCTGTTGGGCCTGGCCAGCTGGTCCTTGATGGCCTTTTCCCTTTTTCCCACCCTTTCTCTCTACCGTCAACCGCCATTTTTGGGCCTAATCCTGCCCCTGATTGCCGTCCTCTATACCCTCATGACCCTCGATTCTGCCCTGCGGCATCTCTTGGGGCGAGGAGGCGCTTGGAAAGGGCGAGTCTATCCTGGAGGTTAGGGACGCGATCGCAGCGGCTAACCCCAGCGGCCACCCTATCCCCAACTGCCCAAAGGGTATAAGATAATCTGTGCTGGCTAACCGCCAAACCACTGTTGTTATTGGAACCTTATGGACGCGGCTGAACTATTAAATCGCTATGGCACCGGCGTTCGCGATTTTAGTGGCGTTGATCTACGGCGCATTTCCCTGAGTCGGGCCGATCTGTATCAGATTTGCCTCAAAAATGCCATTCTCAGCGGCGCCTCCCTGACAGATGCAGATTTACGCGGGGCAGACTTGTCCAAAACGGATCTCGCTAACGCCCGTCTCAATGGGGCCTCGTTAGTGGGGGCGAGTCTTTATGGTGCCGATTTAACGCAAGTGGAAATGCGATCGGCGGACTTATATCGCGTTGATTTGCGCCAAGCCTGTCTCAAAGGGGCGGATTTATACGAGTCGGACTTTCGGGAAGTCAACCTGGAGGGGGCCAACCTCTGTGAAGCGAGTTTACGCGGGGCCAACTTCCGCCAGGTGAAGTTAGATCAGGTGAAACTCCATGATGCAGATTTGCGGGGGGCTGACTTACGTGGCGCGAGTTGGATGGGTGTAGAACTCATCCGCGCCTATTTTGAGGAAGCCAACCTCAGTTATGCCAACATGGACGGGGTATCCTTTGAGGGGGCCAATTTACAAAAGGCCAATGTCACCTGTTCGATTTTGACGGGGGCTAATCTCACGGAAGTGAATCTAATGGGGGCCTCGTTAAAGGGGACGAAACTCGATCAAGCCAATCTCTACGGCGCAAACCTCAGTAATGCCGATTTAACGCAAGCGGATTTAAAGATGGCCGATTTAACCAGTGCCGATTTGAGTTATGCCAATCTCACCGGGGCCGATGTCTGGGGCGCCCACATGACAGCCGCCAATCTCCACGGCGCGATTCTCCCCGACGGAACCCGTCACGATTAACCCCTGTCCCCCCCTCTTAAGATACGCCCCTACGTCTTTCCCCTCTTGGGAGGGGCGAGGGGTGGGTTCTTCCCTGTTCCCTGTTCCCTGTTCCCTGTTCCCTGTTCCCTGTTCCCTGTTCCCTGTTCCCTGTTCCCTGTTCCCTGTTCCCTCTTGCCTCTTGCCTTTTGCCTCTTGCCTTTTTACCATGCCTACACCCACCAACAGCCTAGAAACCCAACTCACCGACCTGCAAACGACGGCGATCGCCGCAATCACGGCCACCGAGAGCCTCGATCAGTTAGAATCGCTGCGGGTGAGCTATTTGGGGAAAAAAGGACAAGTCTCGAAGATTCTCGGCGGGATGGGTCAACTCGATAAGGGCGATCGCCCCCGCATCGGTAAGCTGGCCAATGAGGTCAAAACCGCCCTAGAAACCGCCCTCAGTGACAAAAAGGATGAATTGCAACAGGCGGCCATTGAAGCCCGTCTCGCCTCAGAAACCCTCGATGTCACCATGCCGGCGGTGGTGGTTCCCCAAGGTCGTCGTCATCCCCTCAATAGCACCATCGATCGCATCCTAGATATCTTTGTCGGCCTCGGCTACACCGTGGCCACGGGACCAGAAATCGAGACGGATTATTACAACTTCGAGGCCCTGAATACGCCCGCTGATCACCCAGCCCGAGATATGCAGGATACCTTCTATCTGCCGGGCGATCGCCTCTTGCGAACTCACACCTCGTCGGTGCAAATTCGCTATATGGAACAGCAACAGCCCCCCATCCGCGTCGTGGCCCCTGGACGTGTCTATCGTCGCGATACGGTAGATGCCACTCATTCGGCGGTGTTCCATCAAATTGAACTGCTGGCCATTGATGAGGGACTGACGTTCACTGATTTAAAGGGAACGATTCGCGAGTTTGTGCGGCAAATCTTCGGAGACGTGGAAATTCGCTTTCGCCCTAGTTATTTCCCCTTCACTGAACCCAGTGCTGAGGTAGATGTGAAATGGAAGGGAGACTGGCTTGAAGTCCTCGGTTGTGGCACGGTCGATCCCAATGTGCTAAAAGCGGTGGGCTATGACAGTGAGCGCTACACCGGTTTTGCGGCGGGTTTCGGGGTGGAACGCTTTGCCATGGTTCTGCACCAAATGGACGATATCCGCCGCCTCTATAACAGCGATTTGCGGTTCCTCAATCAGTTCAATTAACGACATTATCGATCCGGGCCGGGGCAAACGAGAGGCCAGCGTCCTACGGACTCTCTCGGTATACCTGTTAGGGTGGCAGGGAAAAGAGATCAACATTTTCTTGTTTTGGTAGATCCCCCATGCTCAAACCCCTTTCCCTCATGACTCTGAGCTTAGGCGCAACCCTACTGGCCAACCTCAGCTCGATCGCCCTGGCGAATGACCCAGACTGTCCACAATTCTACGAAGATAGCAGTGGCCAACGAACCTGCTTCGAAAATGGCAGGCCCGTTGAACCCGTCAGTCCACCGAACTATGTCGAGTCTGTGGACTATCTCGAGCAACTCCAGCATTGCCAACCGGTGGCCACGGCCATCGGTTTTGGGAGGATTGTGATTGAAGCGCGGGTGCAAGGTTGGGAGGATGACCGCTGTGTGGTGCAAATGAATGCTTTTAACGTGGAACGGCCCCAACGGCGGGCGGTTTATGCTCTCTGTCGCTATCGTCGCTCGACGCTGGACTTAATGACCGATGAACGAGCCTATGAGCAGGCTCGCACGGGAAACATCACGTTTGACAGTGAGGACTCCAGGGATATGGCCCTTTCTGATGGAACCTTCCAAGATTGTCAATTCAGTGATACTTGGCTCGAAGAATTAGCGGATTGATGGTCTCTTTAACCCCCCAAACTTTCAATTCCTCGGGCCACGGTATAGCCGGCAATGGCCAGTAATAATAGGCGAAATAAGATGTTGACGAGGGAATCGGGCAATTTGGGCAGGGTGCGACTGCCGAATTGCGCTCCCATCATTCCTCCAAAGCCTAACAAGAGTCCCTCTAGCCAGAAGACATTGCCCTCAGTGCTATGTCCGATTAACCCCGATAGGGCGATAAACATAATCGCTCCTAAACTGTTGCGAATGGCGGGTTTGATGGCCATGCCGACGAACAGCATCTGAAGTGGAACCATCACCGCACCGCCGCCAATGCCGAATAGGCCCGAGAGAAATCCGGCCAGAAGTCCGATGCTGATTAGGATAGCTATGGCACGCCATGGGGGAACCGAGTCTATGTCTGGGGTTTGAAGGTCTGGGATTTGAAGGTCTGGGGTTTGAAGGTCTTGGGGGGGCGCGTTTTGGGCCAGTCGCCGACGCAGGCCCATGAAATAGATGGTCAGCAGTTGCAAGGCGGCGAAACTGAAGGCTAAGGCCCAGGCGGGAATCTCTGTGGCGACTGCGGTCCCGAGTTGGGCGGTACTGATGCCGCCGATGGCTAAGCCTACGGACCCTTGAGGCTGTGAGTCTCCGCTTCGCCAATTGCGAATAGTTCCTGAGAGGGCGTTGATGAAGACGGCGACTAGACTGGTGGCGCTGGCCTGTTGGATGGGTAGGCCCCAAGCGAGTAGGCCCGGAACCATCAAAATTCCACCGCCGATGCCGAGGACTCCTGAGGCGATGCCGGTGAGTAGGCCGAGGAACATCAGTAGTAGTTGTCCAATCTCCATCGCTAGGATTTGGGGCGCGGTTGTCGGGCCAGGCGGAACACCTCGGCGGCGAAGTCGGGATTCTCGGACAGGCGGCGAAATAGGGGCGGTAAGTCCTGGGCGTGCTGTTTGAGAAAACTCTCGTAGCGACGAGGGGTGCGCCCCGCTAGAAACACCAGTTCTTCGGCGTTGAGGTTGAGACATTGGGCAATGGCCCGAATCACCTCTTCTTTGGCGGCGTAGTCGGCGCGATCGTTCTCTAGTTTTGAGAGGTAGGTGAAGTCTAATTCTAGTTGCTGGGCTAGGCCTCGCTGGGAGAGGCCTAATTCTTTGCGGGCGCTGCGAATGACTTGTCCAAAGCTTTCTTCCACGATCTGATCCTCGGGGCTAGGGCGCAATGGTCTCCTGGGGCGATCGCCCTCGACCGGCGCTTGGCCTCTTTAGTTTAGCCAGCCCTTGACAAAAAAATCAACGGTCGCTACAGTAGAGATAAGTTGAGTTAAAAATCAACACCGCTAGCGAGAGCGACGCAGCAGACCCCGTTGGATTGGGTTAAGGCCGAGGCCTTAGCTCAATCTGACTTTCCTCGCCAGCCATGAATGAACCACACACTTGAGCCAGCAACAACTTTCAGGAGGATCTTGTCGTGAGTCATGACCAAAAGGACGATAAAACCGTTCGATTTGAGCAATTCCAGGGGATTTTAGCTCGACAGCAACAGCAAGCCTATCGAGTCAGGACGCGAGAGGAAGACGTCCAACAGCATCAGGATCAGCAGTTAGTCGCTCAGGTTGCCGGTTATACCCCCGATGCGATCGTGCGGGGTTTGGCGGATTTGCAACTGGAGGTGGATACGACTGTCAACCAGTTGAGCGATCGCCTGCGGGGGGAGTTCGAGAAGCAAGAGCACCTGCAACGGGCGATCGCCGTTGCTCGGCAACAGCAGCAACAACTTCATGACCTTGGCATTGTGGCCGACTACCTGTATCTGTTGCGGGGAGAACACGCCGAAAAACGACGACAATTGCGCGATCGCATGGCCCAAGAGTACGAAGCCCTCGACAAACGCCGCCAGCAAACCCGCAAACGCTGGCAACAGCAGCAACAGCAGCATCAGGAGGCTTGGGAGGCTAAACGGCAACAGCGGCAAAAACAGCGGCAACAGGAGGAAGCTGATGCGGCCTATCATCAGCAGCAGCAACGACAACGGGATGCGGATGATTATGCCCGAGCCGCCCGAGAGCAGGAGATTGAGTTAGCTCAACAGGGTCAGATGAAGCAGAAAGACTGGACGGCCCGAGAAGCGGTGTTAGCGGCTCATCAGGCTGAGATTGAGCGCGATCGCGCCTCGGTGGCAGGCTTTGAGGAGGAGTTAACCCAGGCTTTTGAAACAGCAAAAACTGAGGCGATCCAAGAGGTGCATCGGCAGTCACGCAGCCGTCGGGAGTTGCTTGAGAAGACTTGGCAGGGACACGAACAAGGCTATCAGGTGAAACTGGAGTCGTTGGAGGCGGTGTTGGCGCAGCAGGATCGGCAACTGGCTGAGATTAACGCTCAATTGCAAGAGGCGCGGCAACAGGCGCGGGCGTTGTCGGTGCAGGCTTTTAGTTAAGGGAATAGGGAACAGGGAACAGGGAACTTCGGAACTGGGAACAGGGAATAGGGAACGGGGAATAGGGAACACCGGATAACCCACCCCGCCCTCTGGGCACCCCTCCCTAGAGGGGAAAGAGGTGGGGCAGACTCTTGTGGTATTGGAAACAAGAATGGCTGAAAGTTTGACAAAAGTTTGACAAAAGTTTGACAAAAGTTTGACAACTTTTGGCTATCACGAAACAACATTTTGGAGAGTTTTATCATGGCTAAACGCATCAACGATCGCAACACTAAGGCTGAAATTTTAGAGGCTTATCAGGCGTTGTTGGATGAGAAAAAACACTTGCAAGCTCAAGTGAAACAGGCACAGCGATCGCCGGACATCAAACCTGCCACCAGTGCCAATTCCTCAACTTCATCAACAGATTCACGTTCGTCTGAGACATCAGACAAGCTAGAACACCCCAAACTTCAGGATTATGACACCCTAGCTCAGTTGCAGCAAATTCAATTGGGATTTGGGGGGTTTATTAGTCAGCTTTCGGAGGTTTTAACCCGAGACTCTAGTCAATTTGCAGAGATTTCAAGTGCTATTGAAGCCGAACAAGAGCGGTTGCGAAATCTCTATGAAATTGAGTCGGTGGATGAAACAACTCTCACAACTTTGGTTGAGAGTTATCGCAACGAATCCAAACAATTTGCCGAAGAATTTGAAACAGAACAGGAGCAATTAGAACAGGAATTGCAAGCTCAGCTAGAAGCTTGGTGCAAAGAACAAGCCGATTGGCAGCATTCCTTTGACGAAGAACGGCAACGACTCGAAACTATCTGGAAACGGGAGAACGAGGAGTATCATTATCAACGAGCCATTGCCCAAGAAATTGACGAGGAACGCTATCAGCAACAGTTACAGGAGCAATACCGTCAACTTGACGAATCTCGACAAGAACAGGAACGGGCTTGGCAGGAGCGAGAAACGGCCATCGCCGAACGGGAAGCCGAGTGGGCCGAGTTACAGGCTAAGGTGGCGGCCTTCCCTGGCCAGCGAGACGAGCAGATTCACAAGGGGAAACGCCAAGGAGAGGCGATCGCCACCCATCAAGTCAACAGCGCTCTGGAACTGCGTCAGCAAGAGATTGAGGGACAACAACGCCGTTACGAGTTGCAAATTGAGGGCTTAGAGCGCACGATTGGCGATCGCCAGCAACAAATCCAGTCTCTGAGTCAACAGCTTGAGGCCACCTTGCAGCAAGTTCAAGAGTTAGCCGTCAAAGCCATTGAAGGCCATGCCAACGGTGAATCGTTGCAGGCCGTCAAAGAGATTGCCCTCGAACAAGCCAAAACAGCGGGACGAACCAAGTAAGCAACGGCATCCGTTAAGATGGACGAGGATGGCAACAAAACCGAGGCAGTCATCCACCATCCACGGTTATGGGGGAATCGTCCAAATCATGCTTATTGAAGATGAAGAACTCCGGGGAATCTTTCAAGAAGCCAGTGAAGATGGCTTACAAAAAATCAAAGCAGGATTGGCCGTGTTACGCGAGAATCCTGACGATACGGAAACCCTAGAGGACTTACTTCGAGAAAGCCATTCCCTCAAAGGTAACGCCGGGATGTTGGGGTTAAAAGATATCGCTACCTTAACCCAACAGTGGGAACATCTACTGAGCCAGGTCAAGGCCGGCCGGGTTAACTTTGATGACGAGATTCAGCAACGGCTAGACGAGGGCTTAACGGCCCTCGAGGGTCTAGTCCGAGAAGCGATCACCGGGGACCCCTCGGGGGTTCAAACCTTCTATGTTTTAGCGAAATTGATGGGATCTCAGGAGTCGGGGGTATCCTCGGATGACCCTGAGGCTCAATCGCCAACGCCGACTCAAGCTCAGACAGACGCGAGTCAACCGCTTTCAGTGGTCCGTCCTCGCTCTCAGCCCCAAGAGATGGCTTCAGAGACGGCTTCACAGATGGCTTCAGAGACGGCTTCAGACACCGTTGAGGTCGATGATATTCTCGCTGAGCTTGAAGCCCAACTGTTAGCCCTAGAAGACCATGATGCAGAGCCGGCCGCTGATCAGACGGAGGGGACAATCCAGCAGAGCGATCGCATTGAGTCTCTATTTCAAAATCTCAGCAGGTTAGAGCAGTTGACGGGGGATGATGGCCCGTTGCAGATCTTAATCCAGAACTGGAAACAGGCTCTGATGACCCTAATCGAGAGTGGCGGCAGTTTTGAAGCCGAAGCCGATCATCTCTACGATGGACTTGATGCCATTCGCGCCCATTTCCACCCGCGCCTGTCCCCGCCGCCGCTGAGTGAGGCGGCCCTCCCCAGTCCCTCGCCAGCGCCCCAAGGAACAGTCAGCCAGGAGACGGCCAATTATATTGAAGATGATGAATTGCGCCATACCTTTCAACAGGCCAGTCAAGATCATCTGCAAAAACTCTATGATGGCTTACTGCATCTTGAACAATTCCCCGAGGATCGAGCCAAACTCGAAGAATTACTACGGGAGATTCATAGCCTCAAAGGAGATGCAGGGATGTTGGGGGTGACGGCGGTGGCCCAGTTGGCTCATGATTGGGAACAGGAGTTGGCACCGGTGAAGTCGGGCCAGGTGAGTCTTAATAATGAACAATGCGATCGCCTGCTGATGGGACTCGATCGCATCCGGGCCTTGATTCATCAGGCGATTACTCCCCCAGAGAACCGGTCTAATCGTGAGCCTGAGGAGGAGAACAACTCGGCGCCGGTGGCGGAAAGTCGCTATATCGAGGATGAGGAGTTACGACAAGCCTTTCAGGTGGCGAGTGAGGATCATTTGCAAAAACTTGATGCGGGCTTGTTGTATTTGGAAGAGCATCCCCAGGATCAGCCAAAGTTGGATGAGGTGTTACGGGAAATCCATAGCATTAAAGGGGATGCAGCTATGTTGGGGATGAGTGATATGGCCCAACTCGCTCATGAGTGGGAACAACAATTGCTACCGGTGAAACAAGGACAACAGGCCTTTGATAGTGGCCTATGCGATCGCCTCGGGGATGGAATTAAAGACTTACGACAACTCGTTGACGAGGCCATCAGCAACAGTCCGGCGCACTTGTCGTTAATGGAGAGTCTGGCTCGACTTCGGGGTGAGACAGGACAAGCGGCCCCCACGCCAACCCATAGCAAACCATCGACGAGGCCGGCTGAGTCGTCGGGAGCCGATAATCGTGATGGGAATTATCGCATTGATACAATTCGGGTTGATACGCAACATCTCGATGCGCTGATGACCACGGCGGGAGAGTTAACCGTAACGAAAATTCGCATCGCCCATCGACTCTCGGAAATTGAAGAAGTGGTGGCCTTCTGGGAAGAGTGGACGCGAGAGGCGAGTAATACGCCCTTAAAACTGAATCAGCCATTCCAGAATGAGTTACAAAAAACCGTTGAGCAGCATAGGGGAGGGACAACCAGGACGAACATGAACGGTCCTGTTCATCAGATGACTGGGGCGATTCAGGCTCCGGTGTCCGAGACAGCGATGCTGAATCTATATCGCTTGCAAGAACAGAATGAAGCTCGTCTCGAAACCTTGGGTACGTTGGTGAATCGGCTTCAAGCGGGGATTGCTGAGGATACAGCCCGCTTAGAAACCCTCGCCGATGACATTGAAGAAGGGGTGCGAACGTTGCGGTTGCTGCCCTTATCGACGATTTTTAATCTATATCCCCGCTTGGTGCGAGATTTAGCGCGATCGCAGGGGAAAGAGGTGCATCTCAAGATTATCGGCGGCGACACCCGGGCCGATAAACGGATTTTGGAGGATATGAAAGATCCTCTGACTCATATTATCCGCAATGCGATCGACCACGGGATTGAATCTCCCGAAGAACGCCAACGTCAGGGAAAACCCAGTAAGGCAACGATTACCCTACGGGGCTACCAAACTGCAAGTACCATTGCCATCGAAGTCAGCGATGATGGACGGGGCTTAGATCTCAAGAAAATCAAAAAAACAGCCATCAAAAACGAGGTGGCCTCGGCCCTCGAACTCGAGACCATGACGCCAAATCAGATCCAAAACTTGATTTTTATGCCCGGTTTCTCGACCCGCAATTTTGTCACCGAAGTGTCGGGCCGGGGTGTGGGATTAGATGTGGTGCGGGCCAATGTGGAACGGCTAAAAGGGTCGGTTCAGGTCAACTCCAATCCAGGCCAGGGCTGTTCGATTCATCTCCAGTTGGGGACCACCTTGGCAACGGCTCATGTGTTACTCCTCGAAGTTCGTCATATTTACCATGAGGCGACGAAGACGGTTCTACCGCGACAGGCCTATGCCCTGCCGGTAGAGTTTGTACAAACGGCATTGATGATTGCCCCGGATGATATCTTTTCTCTGGAAGGCCGAGAGACGATTCTCCATAATAATCAACCCATTTCGGTGGTGCACTTGGCCGATATTTTAGAGTTACCGATTCGGGTGCAGTCCGAGGAACGCTCAACCTCGTTTGCCTGTATTTTATTAAAAGTGGGTGAGGATTGGTTAGGATTATTAGTCGATCGCCTCATTGATGAACAAGATGCCATTCTCAAGCCCCAAAGTAAGCTCCTGAAGCGGGTTCGCAATGTGTCGGGGGCGACGATTCTTGGCACTGGGGAGGTCTGCATGGTCCTCAATCCGGTGGATATCATCAAATCAGTGCGTGGTGTCCATCGTCGGGCCAACGTTAGCCCTGAGCTAGTTCAGTCAGCACCGGTGCAGGCCGAGAGTCCGGCCAAACAAATGCTCTTATTGGTGGAGGATTCGATTACCACTCGTACTCAGGAGAAACGAATTTTGGAGGCCGCCGGGTATGGGGTGGTGACGGCCGTCGATGGACTTGATGGTTACAATAAACTGCGCAGTGGCCGGTTTGATGCGGTGGTTTCAGATATTCAAATGCCGAATCTCGATGGGTTGGAGTTAACGGCTCGGATTCGCTGTCACCAAGAGTATAGTGAATTGCCGATTGTTTTGGTGACCTCTCTGGCGACGGATGAGGATCGTCGTCGCGGTGCTGATGCGGGCGCGAATGCCTATATCACAAAAAGTAGTTTTAATCAAGATGTTTTAGTCGAAACCCTCCAGCGGTTAATCTAAAGGGAGGCTCTTTAAGATTCACTGAGAGATTCACTGAGAGATTTGCTGAGAGATTTGCTGAGAGATTTACTGATTCTGACGACGACCCAATATGCCCATTCGTGTTCTCATTGCTGAAGATTCTCCCGTTGTACAGGTCATTCTGCGGCGGATGTTAGCGACATATCCCGATATTGAGTTAGTAGGCATGGCCCGTACGGGGAAGGAAGCCTTGGCAATGATGTCTCAGGCCCGGCCGGATGTGGTTTGCACGGATTTTCATATGCCGGAGATGAATGGCCTGGAATTGACTCAGGAGATTATGGCCACGATGCCCCGGCCGATTTTGGTCTTGAGTGCGTCGGTGCAGGCAGAGGATACTCAGAATGTGTTTCGGGTCTTGAATGCGGGGGCGGTGGATGTGTTGCCCAAACCGATTGATGGGGGGGTTAACAATTGGAATGATTTGCAGCAGGAGTTGATTACGAAAATTCGGGTGTTGTCGGGGGTGGCGGTGTTTACTCATCGTCGTCAGTTGATGGGCCAATCTCGCAGTCGTCCTCGGGAAATTGCCCCGTCGGCGTTGTCGTCCGTGTCAGCCATCGCGCCGGAGGTGCGGCAGCGACATTATGAGTTGGTGGCGATTGGGGCCTCAACGGGAGGCCCCCAGGCGTTACAGGGGATTTTACGGCAAATTCCCGGAAATTTTCCGGTGCCGGTGGTCTGTGTGCAACATATTAGTCGCGGCTTTTTGACGGGGTTGGTGAATTGGCTCGATGCTGAATGTGCTGTGTCGGTTCGGATTGCTCAGGTGGGAATGCGGGCAGAGCCGGGAGTGGTCTATTTTCCGCCCGAGGATCAGCATTTAACGTTTAGTCGTCGCGGTGTGTTTGCCTCGGCTCCCCTGCCGCCGTTTTCGGGCCATCGTCCGTCGGTGACGGTGACGTTTGAGTCGGTCGCGGCGGTGTATGGACGGCATTGTGTGGGCATTTTGTTGACGGGAATGGGGAAGGATGGGGCTGTGGGGATGCAGGCCATCGCCCAGGCGGGAGGGGTCACGATCGCTCAGGATGAGGCCACGTCGGTGGTGTTTGGGATGCCGAAGGAGGCGATCGCTCTCGGGGCCGCTCAGTATATTCTGCCCTTAGGTGAGATTGCTCCGGTTTTGTTAAAACGCTTGTTCACTATGCCAAGCCTGAGTTAGTAGACCTCGGTTACGTTAAGAATTGAGGGCTAGGGCTTTTCTTTCGCTCCTGGATGGGGAATAATTGGAAGCGGCTAATTCCGAATTCTGTTATCGTTCCATGACTGCTTCTAAAAGACTACCTCTGTCGAGTCGTAAGCGACATTCGCTTAAGTTGTCTCAATCTAAGATCTCGGCGGTGGCTGGGGTGGGCGGAGTTGAGCCGATTGAGCCGTCACCGCTGTTGTTGCAACGATTGACCCGGGGGGTATTTTGTCAACATGGGTTGCGATCGCTGCGGTTATGGGTCTGGCTCGGGTTGCTCTATGGTCGTCAATATCGGTCTTTGTGGGAAGAGGCGACGCCGGGTTCCCCTCGTCTATTTAGTTATGCGCAATGGCGCGATCGCTTTTTTACCGCAGGACATCCCAAGGGGGAGGAAGTTCCACCGCTTCACGATCGCCGCTGTCCCTGTAGTCGCACAGCTTATGATTGGGTGCTGTCGGTCGTCGGTTCGGCGGGGATGGAGGCCTGGATTGAGCAGGTTTGTCTGGAGTTGGGGGTGGAGTTGTCGGAATGGCAGGAACGCTTACAACAGCGGTTGTTTGGGGTGACGCGGCGATCGCTGGCTGATGATTTACGCTTGTTGGTGGAGTTGGGGTTGTTGCAGCGGCGGGGTCATAAGTTTGAGCTGTTGGAGACGTTGCCAACCTGGGTAACTGAACCCGTGGCCAAGACGTTGCCGAGAGACCGTTCTCAGGGTCCGTCGAGTGAGACTCGGGCCTCGGGAGAGGTGCTATTTGCGAATTTGGATTTTGCCAGTTTGGCCCAACGCTATGTTCAGCCGGTGGCGGGGGTGCAGCGGTTTTTTGTCCATCTCGACTATGTGGTACAGGATTGGCAAATTGACCAGGTCGAGGATAGCATCGAGGCCTTGTATCAACTCTGGCAACAGCCTCAAGTGCCGCCGGTGCGCTTGCTCTATCGCAGTTCTCGGCTGCGGGCATCGCGCTCCTGTGTGGTCTATCCGGTCTGTTGTTATTATATGCGGCGATCGATTTATCTCTGCGGCTTTGGCCAAACCCCCACTCGGCAAGGGCAATGGTACAATTTCCGCTTAGATCATATTCAGGCGTTGGAGGCCATGAGTTGGGAGTGCGAGACACTGCCTTTTTTCTTACATCAGCGTTATCAGGAGCAGCGGTTACCGGTTCCCGACGAGATTCGCGCTCAAATGGAATCAGTGTGGGGGTTTGATTTTTATTTACCGGCTCGTCTGTTGATTTTACGGTTTGAACGGCAGTTTCATGAGGGCTATATTGCCCAAACGTTTCGCCATGAGACGTTTAAGCAGATTTCCTATCAGCAGGTTGAACATCATATTCGTGAGTCGGCTGAGCCGGATGAGCGCGAGCGGTTGTTGTCAGTGTGGCGATCGCGCTCCCCGGAAGATGCCTATTATCAGGCACGATACCGTCACGGAGATATCAATGTACAGATGCGTCTGCGGGCCTGGCGACCCTTCGGTGAGGTGTTATGTCCGGCGGTGTTACGGGATGAAATGGCTTCGGAGGTGAAACAGGAACATGGTTGGTATTGGGGATGACGAAACACCCATTGGCGACCGTTGCGAGGATGGGGAGTCTGATTCGAGGGAGAATAGGGGGGCGATGAGTGCGAAGAGGATACCGCCGAAAACGAGAATTTCGCTGACGGTGAGGAGACGGGAGCGAGGAACAGACATAGGGCAATTGGTTAGGGTTTCCAAATGGACTGGATTTGTGGCCACCCCTGGCCAGGGGTATCGCGATCGCGGGTTTGCCAGGTTAACATTGATCGCAGTGACGTACTCCCGACGCCGACCGCTTAGGCGGTACAGCGCGGGCTTCTCCGCCCAGACCGCTTGGATCTGGGTTTCGCGTTTTTGAGTGAGGCGACGTCCAACCCCACTTTCTGAATCAACAGCCCAGAGTTGACATCACGCGGCATAGACGCCCCACAATCAGGACAGTCATGCCAACGCTCAGATAACCCCTTGGGGACTCGGTTCAAACAAATTGCACAGTGCTGGGAGGTTCCCGCTGGATTAACCTTGACGACCTTCTTTCCAGCCTTTGCAGCTTTGAAAGGAAGGATCTCGTTAAGGAACTGGGCAATTCCCGCATCGGCAAAACTCTTGTTCAGACCCGACTTCGCCGATTGACCGTTCGGCAAAAACGTTCCGTCTTCTGCTTGTTTCGCAGGGTTGCGTCGAGACAGGTTGGACACCTTGAGGTCTTCGACAAAAATTACGTCAGCTTTTTCGAGTAATTCGTTTGCCGTCTCAAAATGCCATTGTTTTCGCTGTCTGGCGATGCGTTGATGCAATTTGGCGATACGAGCGTTCAGCTTTCGGCGAGGTTTAGAGCCTTTAGACCTGGCATCTCGCTTCGCTTGAAGTCTCCCCAATTTCTCCTCAGCCTGCCTGTAAAACTTGGGCGGAACCTTGGTCTGGCCGTTCGAACAAGCCATGAAGTATTCCAACCCAGCATCGACACCAATACTATTGGCTTCGGTCGGCTCGATGTCAACGGTGGGTTGCGCAGGAACCGATTTATTTTCAAGGGAAAAGGTCACGTACCAGCCATCGGCTTTCTGCGAAATCGACACCGTTTTGACCGAGAACCCCTCTGGCAGAGGACGATGACGAACAAACCGAACCCAGCCGATTTTGGGTAACCTGACACGATTTCCCTTAACCCAGTCAAGACTCCCTTGAGGATACGTGAACGTGCGATAACGATGCTTGCCCTTGAAACGGGGTTTACCGCTACGCTTGCCGTTCTTGTCTCCTTTGATGAAACGGTCAAACGCTTGCTTGACCCGCTTGACCAGATCCTGAAGCACCTGGGAGTAAGTTGATAGAGGTTAATGGTGAGGCAGACCACATCCATCTCTTGTTCCAGTATTACCCCCAACTGGAGCTACCCAAATTCATCGCTAACTTGAAGTCGGTCTTGAGTCGCAAGCTCAGAGCTGAGTTCGCCGAGCGAGTCAATCAGTTTTATCGCAAATCCGTTTTGTGGAACGAGTCTTACCTACCCCCGCGAGAAGGCTCACGTTGTAATCTTTGATTCAACGTTGAGATGAATCGCGGCAACAACTGTAGTAGAATAGGGAGACACTTCAAGGTA
>HotLOscill_hetero_coDRAFT_1000132_pt1 | contig 46992 bp, 40 predicted proteins | sample HotLakmetagenome_2_FD_10650 | JGI IMG/M metagenome (IMG submission 10650)
CTGAGTTATCCCCACAAATAATATTTTAGATTGAGGCACTTAAGGATTTTATTAAAAATAAGGGAACATTCATGGCGTTTGGTGATCTGAAATTTCGCCAAAAACCACAGAAGGAGAAACGCCATGAATGCCCAATCTATTTTGAACAATCTCATTTCGTTTGTCAGCCTTAAAATGCATAAAAAGCGGCAAAATGCTGTAATCGCATGCGTTCAAAGCCTACTCAAAGGCAGCTCAACTTCAGTGACAAGTATGGGGCGCGGGATTGCAAATTCTGCTTATGAAAAACATCGAATTAAACGAGCTGACCGCTTGTTATCCAATGATAATCTGCATTATGAAGCGCCTTTTATTTATGCTTCCATTTGCAAAATTTTTTGTACCAGTGCGCAGCCTGTCATTGCTGTCGATGGGTCTGATTTAGACGCATATCAACGACACTTTCTATTGAGAGCTGCGCTGACCGTTAAGGGCAGAGCCATCACTCTATACCAAGAAGTTCACACGAAACAAACCAAGGAAAAACCGGCAACACATAAAGCTTTTCTCGATAACTTATATCGCATGATTCCCAAACATTCCAAACCGATTATCGTGACAGATGCGGGCTATAAATCCCCTTGGTTTCGTCAAGTCAGAGCGCTAGGTTGGGATATTGTTGGGCGCATTCGCAAACCACATTTTTATTCTTTAAATGAAGGAAATACCTGGCAATCCATTGCGCATTTATATGCCCAAGCGACCCACCGTCCCAAGCTATTTGAACACGCACATATCTCCCGACATCAACCTTTTCAATGCACTTTAACTCTTATAAAGCATAAAGAGAAAGGTCGTCATGCATTCAATACCAACGGGCGACGTAAGTGCTCTGGGCATTCTCTCAGTCACGCAAAAAGCGCGAAAGATCCATGGCTTCTTGCCACTTCACTTCCGGCTCATCGCAATTTAGCTAAGCAGGTTGTTTCAATTTATAGGCAGCGTATGCAAATTGAGGAGAGCTTTAGAGATATGAAAAGTCGGCAGTTTGGGCTTGGCTTAGAGCACAATAGGAGCTTCAAGTGCAAAAGATTGGCTATTCTTATTTTGCTTTCTACGCTTGCCTCGCTCGTGGCGTTTCTTATGGGAATGGCCGTAAATGTTGCTAATATACATCGCCGTTTCCAAGCAAACACCAGCAGCTTCCAGGTATTATCCTTTCATACATTAGGCTTGAGAGCGCTAGCAACTGGCGTCAAAATCACTCGACGGCAATGGTCTCAAACGTTAATCTGGTTGGAGAAATTAATCAAAGAGGCTTGCCATGCCGAAGCATGGCATTAAACTTGTGGGGATCTATCAGGGTTTGTACCGGAGTTTGGGGTGGAAACAGATGAAGTTTTTGGTTCGAATATCGCTGCTGGAGAAGGTTTTGTGTTGTTGCACTCTACGACTGTAGGCGATGAGGGTGGAGTCGTTCGAGTGATAGCACCTGATAGTCGAGGGATTTGGCAGGAAATTGAGGTGTTGAGAGAAGGATCGAGCGCATTTGGTTATAGGGTTGCTATTGACCAAAATAGATTCTTCATTGGTGATGCTGGAATAGGAGATGGTGATGAAGCATCTATTTTTGCATCCGGTGAAATATATGAGTATCGCTTTAACGAGAGAACTCAGGATCTTGAGTTAGTGAATACCATCGAAAGACCAAAGACAGGTATAAGTAGCTTTGGACAAACGGTTGCTTATTCTAATGGATGGTTCGCAGCAGGAGCACCCCTTGATCAAAATGGCACCGCAGGTGGATTAGAAGGAGGCAAGGTATTCTTATTTCGTGAGAGCGAAGAGGGAGATTGGGCATTTCATCAAGAGATAGAGCCGTTCGATGTCGATATGAAGGCGAGTCGAATGAATTACTTCTCCGATAAATTGACTTTGAATTACCCGTGGATGGCCGTTTTCTCATCGGTCGGCTACAACTCGCTAGCGGAAGAGCAGAGTGCAAGTTCAGTTTATCTATATCGATTTAATGAGCTATCTGGTGAGTGGGAAATTAACCATAAGATAGAAACGGTCGGATTACCTAGCCCAACCGATGGGTTCGGTGGAATTAGTGAGCTGGTGTTAGCTGAAAATGAACTTATCTTTAGTGGCAGCGATGATGAAGGTGTCCGATATTTATCACACTTCCAATATGACGAAGAAACCGATCAATGGTCGATGGTGGATCAGTTCGACTATGGCGAAATTGACGATAGTGTGGAAGATACAAATGAGCAACTCAGATTCTTGGGGAACTTTGCGAATCATATAGAGCTGCATGAAGATAAGCTTTATGTGGGCGGTGCTTCGGGAAGAGGAGAGATCATAGATGGTATCCAATACAGCTATGGTCAGGTTCGTATTTACGAGCGAGCGAGTTTTAGTTCGCCTTGGGAAGAAATTGAGCGTATAGAGCCTCCGATGCTCACTGAGCATGAGTATCCACCGAACCCTAGACGAACCAATTCTTTTGGAGATGAGTTTAGTTTCACTGCGCAAGGTGAGCTATTTGTCTTCGTTGGTGGTCGCGTTTACGGTGAGCGTGGTAACGGCAACGTGTTGCTTTTAACAACGGAAAATAACGAGAAAAGCATACAAATTGAACATGCTGTAGAAACTTCCAACGTGCAAACCGGTGATGAGATAACAGTGGAGTTTATCGTCGATAATTTATCGTCTACACAAGTGACAAATGTGAACTTAGCCATCGACCTTTTTGCGGGTACATCTTCGGCAAAATTGGTTCCTCAGAGTTCAAGTCACAATTGCTGGTATGAAGATTACAATCGCTTTTTCCGTTGCAAAATAGACAGTATTGGTGGCAATGCCAACGAAACCGTAGAGCTTACTTTTAGCGCACCAACGGCGGGTGACTACGATTTTGATGTGGAAGTGTTAGCGGCGCCACAGGATTCCGTGCCAGAGAATCGTCAAACCACGTTTGATGTCACGGTTGCCTCCGCACCGCCCTCCACAACGCCCGAAAGCAGTGGAGGAAGTTCCGGATCTAGCGCAGGGCTCGGTAGCTTGTTAGCACTACTACTCATGCTCATCGCTCAGCGGCTTACCTCTCAAAATCGCTGGCGTCGTGGCGCTCGGGGAGTTGTGTAGCCGGGTCGCCCCAAACGCGGTTGACTCGTTGGCCGCGTTTGACTGCTTCGCGCTTGCCAATGTCTTCGCACCAGCGCAGCACATTGGTGTAGGTGTGTGCTTCAATAAACTCAGCTGCTTCATATACTTCGTTTTTTACTAATGCGCCATACCACGGCCAAATCGCCATATCGGCTATCGTGTATTCTTCACCGGCAATGTAGGGTACGTGCTCTAATCGGCGGTTCAACACGTCGAGCTGGCGTTTAATTTCCATGGTGTAGCGGTTTATGGGGTATTCGTATTTTTCTGGGGCATAGGCGTAGAAATGACCGAAACCACCGCCGAGAATTGGGGCGCTCCCCATTTGCCAAAAAAGCCAATTCAAGCATTCGGTGCGAGCGGCGGGATCTTTCGGTATGAATTGGTCAAATTTTTCGGCTAAATAGAGCAAAATGGAGCCCGACTCAAACACTCGAGTTCCGGGTGTGGTGCTTTGATCTAGCAATGCCGGAATTTTCGAGTTCGGGTTTAGCTCCACGAATCCGCTACCGAATTGCTCTCCCTCCATAATGTTAATCACCCAAGCGTCGTATTCCGCTTCTTTCACCCCTCGCGCTAAAAGCTCTTCTAGTAAAATAGTGATTTTCACACCATTGGGCGTGGCAAGAGAGTAAAGCTGTAGCGGGTGTTTACCAAGCGGGAGATCCTTATTATGCGTTGGGCCTGCTATGGGGCGATTAATATTGGCAAATTTTCCCCCACTTTCGCGATCCCATTTCCAAACCTTCGGTGGTGTGTACTCCTTACTCATAAAACCCTCTCACTTCTTTGGCTATTTTCGCTAGTGCTTGTTTTGCGTCTTCACTCTTCAACTCACCATTTTCATGGAAAGCGTCGTTGGCTTTACTTAGTGCAAATTGGCTAGGCGCGACCCATAAACTGAGCTTGGCAAGTTGATCACGAAGGGCGAGTAATGCACGAAGCCCCCCTAACCCACCGGGAGAAGCCGCTGCGATTCCGCATACCTTACCTTTCAACACAGTAATGCCCGAATCGCCGTTTTCTAACGGGCGGCTGATCCAATCAAGCGTATTTTTAACCAGTGCGGGAACTGCACCATTATATTCGGGAGTCACCATTAAATACCCGTCGTGCTGCGCGAATAAACTTTGTAATTCTCGCACTGCATTAGGCACCGCTTCTGCTTCAATGTCGCCGTTATACATGGGCACGTCATAATCGTTCAGCTCAATAAGCGTTACTGTAATTCCTTCGGCTTCGGCAATACGTTGCCAAGCACGCGCCAATTTCTTGTTTAAGGAGTCTTTTCTCAGGCTGCCGGCAAAGGCTAATAATTTGATTTCTTTATGTGATTGGGTCATTCGTCCTCCTTCTGCTGATTAGTTTAGTATACGCAGTATGTTGGGTTGAAGATCGAATGAGAACTTAACCTTGGCATGGCAATGAGAGGGTAAAACGGGCGCCCTTACTGGGGCTGTCAGCAATGTCTACCTGGCCGCGGTGCCACTCCATGATGCGCGCGACAATGGCAAGACCGAGTCCGACACCGCCAGAGTCTCGAGAGCGGCTCGACTCCAAGCGTACGAAGGGGTCGAGAATGCGTTTTCGTTCATGCGGGGCAATACCTGCGCCATCGTCATCTACATGTAAGCGTACTTGCTGGCGGCTTTGCTCAAGCGTTATTGTAACCTCCGAATGTGCGTGTCGGCGTGCATTCACAATAAGGTTTTGTATGGCCCGCTCCATATAATGTCCATCGCAAAGGCATCGAATTTCATTCATCGTTTTAATGCGTACGGGAACCCCCGGCATAGCATTTAGTTTTTCGACAATATGCATGCAGAGCTCGCTCAAATTCACATCGCTCATGGTAAGCAAGTCTTCTTGGCTCTCCATTTTCGCGTAGTCGAGCAGCGTACCGACGAGTTGCTCCATTTCACTGACATCTTCAGCCAGTGATGCAAAGTCGTCTCCTTGCTCGGCTCGCATGGCCAGTGCGAACTTCATTCTTGCAAGCGGAGTGCGCAAGTCATGGGAAACCGCTCGTGTAAGCTCTCGTTGTAAGCCCAATAAATGCTGAATTTGCTGTCGCATCGCATTAAAGCTATTCCCGATATTTTTAATCAAAGACCGTGCTGGCAATTCAAATATTTGATCTTGATGCTGGGGAAATTGGTTGAGGTGCCTCTCGAGGCGTCTCAGATCTCGTGCAAGAGGCACAATCCAGAGCGTGGCGAGAATGACAAGTAAAACTACAAACAATGTTTGGTACCAGTAGGTGGGTTGAGGGACCGGATCACCTACCGGGCCTATTTGCCAAAGCTCTTGATTTCTTTGTAAATAAAGAACAAGTTGTTGGTCGGCGTTAAAGAGTGGAACTACGTTTCCTTGGGCGAGAGCCTCTCTTTGCTCCGACGGCCAACCAACACTCATGATGGGGCGGGTATGCACCGGCACATCGATGAACTCGGACAGTTGCTCTGCGCTCTCGAAACTCCTACTTGCTTGTACAACGCTGAGAGCAAAAGGTTGTACCCACGCGGGTATTTCTGGCGGCGCTTCAGATTGCACCCGCCAAATTTGCTCTAAGCTCCACCCTAGACCGACAACCGCCAGTAAAATAAAAGCGTAGAAGTGCAGGTACAAACGACGCATGAGTATTTAATTCCAGCCTTCAGGCACGAATAAGTAACCTTTACCCCACACGGTTTTCAGCAACTCGGGCTTTTGATGATCGTCACCGAGCTTTTTGCGTAGGTGGGAAATTCTCATGTCTACCGTGCGATCGAGCCCGTCATACTCCCGCCCTATCACGTCACGGTGAATTTGTTCTCGGGTGACAACTTGCCCCGCGCGCTCAGCTAAATACCAAAGCAAATCGAATTCATGGCTGGTGAGATCGATGGCGCTTTCACTCAGTTGTGCCGTTCTTGCTTTAGGTTTCAGCGTTAATTCTCCAAAGCTTAAATTCTCAACGGTTTCTTGACGCCCGTCTTTTTCTGCTTGAGTACGGCGTAAAAGTGCTTGCACTCGAGCGAGCAACACACGCGGTTCAATGGGCTTCACAACATAGTCATCAGCTCCCAACTCTAGCCCCAGAACCTGATCAATATCACTTTGTCGAGCGGTAAACATCAGCACAGGCCCACGAAAGAATTTGCGCAAGTCTTTACAGATGTCGAAACCATCTTTACCTGGCAACATAATGTCTAAAATAACCAAGTCTGGGCTATGTTTTTGCGCTAGAGGAACTACGCGGTCTCCGCGTAGTTCGTGAATAACCTCAAAGCCATTTTGGTTTAAATAGTCTTTGATGAGTTGCGCTAACTTCTGATCGTCTTCTGCCAGTAAAATTCTCTTTTTCATTAGAATACGCTCCATGGGCTGCCTAATCGCCGTCTCGGTTTTAAGCTTTGTACTGCAATTTCAACTTCGGCCACGATGGCCCCACTTTCGTCTGTTAAACTAATCGTTCCTTGCTTGGGCCAATTAATCTCACCACCCCACTCTCCTTTTCGGGCGCCGTCCCAGCAATGCAACAGGGTGTTGTCTTGGTATAAACAAGGTCGCCGTAAAAACCGGCTTTGCCAGCGCACAAAGAGCGGTTGTTCACATTCGAGCTCGGCCGCTTGCGTTACGCACACAGAAGGCAATACCTCTACGCAATAAGGTGCATTGCACTCGGGCCAAGGCATATTGGCAAGTGTCGCATCGGGCTCGCTTTGGGCTAGCGCTTTACCTTGAAGAACCGCTGTTGTTGCGATTAATAAGATGAAGCGAAGTTTAGAAACGATAACCCACCCCCAAGAACCATGTTTGGATAGCTTTCTCGTTTGTGAGTGGGCTGTCCTTAATACCTTGGCCTAACCATGTGTGTTTGTATAACCCAAGAATACGCCAATGTGTGTTGAGCGGTAGATGCCAAGCAAGACCGAGCGCTGGCTCTATCGAGTGCTCACCCTCATAGGCGTAGAGGGCTGATTCATTACGCGTTACACCGTAGTAATAATCGACCAAATCGGCACTTTTGTAGGTGAGTTCTGCACGTAAGCTCAGTGTGCCTAAACGCTCGGTAATAAGCTGAGTAATACTGAGTTGGCTATTGAAACCGCCGTGCCGTTGCAATGCATCAGCGAACATATCGAGGCGAATGTGCGTGCCGTCTCCCGCATACCAGTCCACCTGCACGCCGGCGTCTATCGACCAATCTCGCTCGCTCACGGAACGAACATTTACATTGCCCACTGCACTGCCGCCGATAAACGAAGGAGATAAAGCGTGCGTGGTAAGACGTGTAGTGTCGGCTTCTTCAGCACCAAATGGATCTTCAAGCCAGTTTCCCAGATAACGATCGCTAAAATAACTGCGTTCTGGATTTATTCTGCTTACAAGACTCCAAACCCATTGTGGATCGTCGGTGAGTTGCCAGCCAAGGCGGCCATTGTCGAAATAGAATCGCTCACCGTAATAATAGAGTTCCGGCAATACCCAAATTGAGAGATTCTCAACGCCTACCAATGGGCTTGTGCGCTCGCCGTAACCGACTGCAATACCGACTCCCCATGACTTAGCAGGTACTAATTCACCAGGCTCCTGAGCGATTGCCAACGTTGAGTAGCAGCTCGTAAGGAGAATAAAGATGCAAGCGAGACGAGATAAATGAAGTTTGTCCACGTTGAGATCGACCTCTTTAATTACTTGCTCGAACTTTAGCAAAGGCCGTGTCTCAAGGCAGCTAGAGATGACAATTATTTACAACTCATGACGTGCAAACACAGGTGAATTACCAGCTTCCCGTATTCTCCATAGTGTCCCATGGCGCTTGGGGAGCAAGTCGTTCACCGGCTTGCAGTAGCTCAATTGAAATGCCATCAGGTGAGCGTACAAATGCCATGTGGCCATCGCGTGGCGGGCGATTAATAGTGACGCCCATACTTTGTAGGTGTGCACATAATTCATAAATATTCTCGACACGATAGGCGAGATGCCCAAAGTTCCGCCCGCCAGAATACTCTTCAGGGTCCCAGTTGTAAGTTAACTCAAGTTCGGCTTCGGGTTGGCCGGGCGCTGCTAAATAAACTAACGTGAACCGTCCCTTCTCGGACTCCTTCTGACGCACTACTTCAAGGCCGAGGCCATCGCGATAGAACCGCAACGATTCCTCTAAATCTGCAACTCGAACCATGGTGTGAAGATATTTCATACTGCGTACTCCGTTCGTTAAATAGGTCGGTATTAATTCAAGACGAGTGTCACCAGAACACCGCTCAGGAATCCTCCAAGAACACCTATAAGCACATATATCATTACGCGTTTCTCTGGATTATCGATGCTCGTATTCTCTACATGAAGTTCATCTCGGTCTATTTCAAGTACTGCACAAAGTGCATTACAGGTTTCCATAGAGCCTTGCCCTTGGCTTTCAACGCGCTGAATAGTGCGAAGGCTCAACCCTGCGACATCGGCAAGTTGTTGTTGGGTCCAGCCTTTCGCAGTGCGCGCTTGCTTTACAGTTTGGATATTGATCAGCATGGCAATTACCCACCAAAGTATTCAATCATGAACTTCGCAACAAAATAGCCAAAGAAGTAACCAGCGATTAAAAATGGGAGTAGAGAGAAGAAAAATTTACGCCAAGTAAATGGTTTACCCTCTTTGCCTTGACCAATGTGCTTCATCATTTCTAATTGGTCTTGATCGACGAGCTGGCCATTCGCAAAAAAATCTACGCTGTAGATACCTAGGAACAGATGCTTCCAGCCCTTAACTGACACGTCAATTTGATATTGATCGTTGCCTATCGTGATTTTGTGCGTGTTTTTAAAACGCCAGCTTCGAGCTTCTGAAACGAGGTCTTCATCAATGAAAACTTTTTCAGCGCCGCTATAAGTTGAAAACCAAATTCTAATTTGTCTGCCCGCATGCTCAAAGTAGACTTCGGCTTCTTTCCAATTCACACGAGGTTGTTTTTGATTCATATCGTTCATTATTCGTTACCTTTGCAATTCAGTTGGTGGAACGTCGTCTCAAGTGGGCGACGAGTCCCATTGAAACTGAAATGCGCGACTTGCGCGCCGACAGAACCCCGTCAGTCGCTTTTCTGACGCCTGACAGTTTTACGACAGCCCATAATTTATAAGGGCTACGGCTCGATTGCTAAAAACCCACCAGACTGTCTTTGCCAAAGTTTTGCGTATAATCCTTGCTGCTGAATCAACGCATCGTGACTTCCTTGCTCAATAATTTGCCCTTTTTCCATAACCACAAGGCGATCCATTTCTGCAATAGTCGAGAGACGGTGAGCGATGGCAATGACCGTTTTACCCTGCATCAGCGTGTTGAGGTTTTCTTGAATAGCCGCCTCAACCTCTGAGTCGAGTGCTGAAGTTGCTTCATCGAGAATAAGAATCGGTGCGTCTTTAAGCATCACGCGGGCAATGGCGATACGTTGGCGCTGTCCGCCTGAGAGTTTGACACCACGCTCTCCTACATGGGCGTCGTATCCCGTGCGACCTTGGTTGTCTTCAAGATCGACAATAAACTCATGCGCATGGGCCTTTTTCGCCGCTTCGATGATTTCATCGTCGGTTGCATGTGGCTTTCCATAGGCAATATTCTCGCGCACTGAGCGGTGCAGTAAAGACGTGTCTTGGGTGACCATGCCGATATTGGCACGCAAGGTTTCTTGTTGAACCTCTGCAATGTTTTGCCCGTCAATCAGAATGGCGCCTTTTTCTACGTCGTAAAAACGCAGTAACAAATTCACCAGTGTGGACTTACCCGCACCTGAACGACCAACAATCCCTACCTTTTCACCGGCTTGGATGGAGAGTGACAAAGCCGACATCACATCTTGCTGCTTGCCATAGTGAAAATGTACTTGGTCGAACTCAATACTGCCGTGCTGAACTTTCAGCGGCGGTGCGTTGTTAACATCGCGCACAGTTTGCTCCACAGCAATGGATTGAATACCGTCTTGCACGGTTCCGACACTTTCAAATAAAGTCGAAAGCTGCCACATGACCATTTGTGACATACCAAAGAGTCGTAACACCATACCAATCACTACCGCCACGGCGCCGAGTGAAACGCTCTCTTCGAGCCAGAGGTGAATGGCAACAGCGGCGGAAGCGAAGAGCAGCAAGCAGTTAATAATGTAGAGCGCGCCATAAAGCCAGGTAACCAAGCGCATTTGTTTATGCACGGTCAACAAGAAATCTTCCATTCCTTCTCGTGCATAATCGGCTTCGCGTTGCGAATGGGAGAATAACTTCACGGTTTGAATATTGGTGTAGCTATCGACAATACGACCGGTCATGACTGAGCGCGCATCTGCCTGTGCTGCTGATACTTGACCGAGCTTTGGCACAAAAAAGTACATCAGGGTGCCATAAACCACGATCCATACGGCCAACGGAATGGTAAGCCGCAAATCGGCTTGGCCAATAATTAAGAACATGCCAAGGAAATACACCGCAATGTAATTCACCACCTCGATGAAAGTAATCACAACCTGGCGCACCGAGAGTGCCGTTTGCATTAATTTGGTAGCTACTCGGCCTGGAAACTCGTCTTGGTAATAGCTCATCGATTGGCGCAATAAGTAGCGGTGCACCAACCAACGAATACGCATGGGGTAGTTGCCGAGCAAGGTTTGATGCGTAAGAAGTGAGTTGAACCAAACCATCAGCGGTAAGCCGACTAACACGAGCAGCGCCATACCGAAGAGCTTCAAACCTTCATTTTGTAAAAATGTTTCGCGTTCTTGAGCCGACAACCAATCGACGATGTTCCCGAGGAATGCAAACAACCACACCTCAGCAAGTGCGGTAAGCGCCATGAGTATTGCGCTGGCAATTAAAAAAGGTGTCGCCCCGCGAGTGAAGTGCCAACAAAATGCAAAAAAGCCAGTGGGTGGCTGGCTTAATGATTGTTCAGGGAAAGGAGGGAGCCTTGCTTCAAACCATTTAAACATTATGTTTTATTTTCCATACGAAAGCCTTTAGGAAGACTTTTCAAGTATACATCGCGCTGTGGGAATGGAATGGTAATACCATGCTCTTTAAACGCTCTCCAAATAGCGAGGCGTATTTGTGAAGAAACATTCTCGCGCCCGTTCTCAGGGTCAGCGACCCAAAACCTCAACTCGAGTGTAATGCCGCTCTCAGCGAACTCTTTCAGAAGTGCATTGGGTGGCGGGTCTTGTAATACGCGCTCAGAAACGCGGGCGCATTCTCTTACAATTTCGAGTGCTTTTTCAATATCATCTTCATAGCTCACGTCCACTTGCACACGGAGCCTAACGTTGGTGTCGGCGTAGCTCCAATTAATCACCTCATTGGTAATGAGGTTTTCATTTGGAATGAGTGTGTCCACACCATTGCGGTCGCGCAGCACAATATAACGTGATTTGAGTTCTTGCACCCAACCAAAGCGCTCACCCACAGTAATATTGTCGCCCGGTTTAATTGAGCGATCAAAGATAACGATAAAGCCGCTGATAAAATTGGCGGCAATGCGCTGCAAGCCAAACCCTAAGCCTACACCAAGCGCCCCACCGAATACCGCAAAGGTAGACATATTAATGCCTGCGGCGCTTAAAGCGATAACAATGGCAATCGTGATCACTGCAAATTTTGCGAACTTCGCTAACCCCACTCTCGTGGACGCATTCACCAGCGTGGTTTCGGCTAACCGATGCTCAATGAGTTTAGAAATGATGCCCGCAATCGCGAGCGCAACCGTGATCATGATGACCATTTTGATACCGGTCAGCACAGATAAACGGAAATCGCCCATGTTAATACCAACACTATCAAGAGAGGCGAGTGTTTGCGGAAGTAAATCTAGTAAGTGTAAGCCCAGTAAGAACCAGATGATCAGTGCAATGGTATTTTCTAACGCTTTAAGGAGTGGCCCGCCTTTAACGCTTTTTCTTAATAAATAGATAAACATGCGCACACCAGCAAAAGCACCGGTAAGAGGAATCAGGATATTGAGTGCTTGATGCGGTAACTCGACGTAGGAAAGCAGTAATTTGCCAACGAAGAGCACAACTAACGCCGTGAGTGGCCAGATGATTCGCTCACCCGAGCGCAGCAACGTTCGTGAAAAGCCTTGCACTGAGAGCGTTCGTTGCTCGAATAGCCTTTTCCACCAACGTGCAGAGACTAAGGCCGCAAGTATAGCGATAAGAATAAGTGCCGCCTGCCAACCATTTTCAAATTGCAGCACGCTGTTCAAGCTCTTCGCTAGTGTTTCCATAACTTCCTACTTTGTTTTCAGACGCTTTATGATGCGTCAAAATTCATAAAAACGCCACTTTGGAGCGGTTCTCCTCTTTCCCATTATGCATTATGATGGGGCACAGACATGTGAGTTTATCGTTCTCACATATTGCCAAGGACACGCATGTTGATGACAGCTCAACGCCATTTTATTCTCACTTTCCAAGCGCTCTTGCTTGTCTTTTTTGTGAGCGTGCCGGCTTCCTCTTTTGCTGACGAACATCTCGAATTTTTGCGCTTTTCTGATCAAGTAGGCGGTCGGCAGTCTTCTGTGTACGACATATACCGTGGCGATCACGATTTCATCTGGTTTGCTACAGATACCGACGGTTTATTGCGTTATGACGGTTACGAATTTGCGCTTTGGTCTGAGAGCATACTGGCAACCGAGGAGCGTATTAGCTTTGGTGCACTCTGGATGACGGGTGGAAATACTTTATGGGCGGCGACTTGGGGGCGTGGGTTGCTGAGTTGGAACACGAATGCTCAAGAACTCACGGAATTTAGATTCGATCCGAGAAATGAACACTCGTTGCGAGATGATCGGGTGCAAACCTTGTTTCAAGATACAGAGGGTAAGCTATGGGTCGGCACGTTGGCGGGTTTGAATTATGTTCAGCTTAATGAAGCGAGCGACGTTTGGGAAGTCCGAAGTTTAGGTGAGCAACACCCTTTAAGTCGTGAACGTATTTGGCGAATTGCTGAGTCTGGTGAACGTTACTGGGTTGCAACGACGCAAGGGTTGTATGAAATTACTAAAGATTTCAGTGATTGGCGCCAACATTTACCTAATCCAGAACAATTCGGCGAAAATCGACTCAACGAAATTAGAACGGTTTTTATATACAACGAAGAAGTTTGGGTGGGTACTGACGAGGGTGTATTCATATTTGAGCCACAGTCGGAACGATTTGAACCCATCCTCCTTCCAGTTGAGTCTCAGTATGTTAATGCTTTACGTATCAATGATTTTGGCGTGATGCCCGTGGGGGGGCAAGGCACGCCAACTGTATGGGTTGGTTCTGAAGATGGGCTCTTTTTCATTAAGCCAGAGACGAAGCAATACCGAACAGTCAATGACGGCGTATGGCGATTGTTGCCCGACGTAGATATTAGAACCATCCAGTTTGACGCTTCTGGTGGTGGGTGGATTGGTGCTCGCAATCAAGGCATTTTTTATACCAGAAATGAAGAACCAGCGTTCCAGCCTTTGGCTAATCAGACGGCGAAGAGCGAGTCTTTAAGTTTATCTCGATCGGTTTTTAAAGTGCAATATGATGACGCAGGCGGGCTATGGCTCGGAACTGCTGATGGCGTTCTACACCGAGCCCCTGGAGGCGATGAATGGGAAAAGGTGCCAGTAGCCAACAATGAGGCTATCGGGCGCGTTGAAGCGCTTTATGTCGATCGCACAGGTGCGCTATGGGTAGGTGCCAATCGTGCGCTCTATCGAATGCATCCCAACGATCGTTTTGAGCTTAATAGAATGTCGAGTATTTACGAGCAACTCGGCCTCTCGGAAAATTCGGTTACCGCACTCTATGAAGACGAGCAGGGAAAATTATTTCTGGGTTTTTGGGGAATTGGTGTTGCGGCCTATGATCTCGATACAGCAGAAACACAGTGGCAATTGCGAGCACTCGACGGGTTACGCGGTGATCTCGTTTACGATTTCGTGCAAGTTCCTGAGGGTGGCGAGTGGATGATAACGCGCTACTCTGGGCTCTTTTATCGTGCCCATGCAGGTTCCGATTGGCTGCATTACCCGATTCCAGAACATATTTCTCTGAAGCCGGGTTCGCTATTATGTGGGCATTCTTGGCGGGCTAAAGAATTGTGGCTTTGTAGTGACATTGGTGCGTGGCGCTTAAATACCGAGACCGGCGAATTTTCTAGTCTGCATCAAGCGTTAGGGTTACCTCAGGAGCGCGTGGTTGGTTTATTAAGCGATCAACAAGACAATATTTGGATGCTCACAAGCTCGGGGCTCACTCGATATGCGCCCACGGAGCAAAATGTGGTGACCTTTGGTTTCAATGACGGGCTCCCCGCCATTGACTTTCTTCGTCAAGCCATGGCTGTTGACACAGAAGGCCAGTTAACGATTGGTACCGTAAGAGGATCGTTTGAGTTCCAGCCGAGTGAATTGAGGGTAAACAGCAAGCCTCCGCGGGTTGGCCTGAGCCGTATATCTGTGAATGATACGGATATAACAGGCAGCGTGGGCCTGAATGCACCTCACGTGACTCTTGCGCATAGTGATCGGGCGATTACTATAGCCTATAGCATTTTGGATTTTCACGATACCAGCCGAAATACAGGTCGCTTTCGTTTAGTCGGATTAAATGAGCAATGGAGCGCTTGGAGTGCGCAACGAGTTATTACGTTTGGCTCTTTACCCGCGGGTGCGTACACTTTGGAAATTGAAGGGCGCAATAGCTTTGGAATTGAGGCCCAAGAGCCTTTAAGAATTAAGCTCTTCGTCGCCACGCCGTGGTGGCAGACTATTTGGGCTTGGTTGGGGCTAATTACTGCACTCAGCGCTATTTTCTGGGGAGCATTACGCTGGCGTGTGCAAACTTTGCAACGGGTGAATCAGCGTTTAGATGACTTGGTCAAAGCGCGAACGGAAGCACTAGAAGCAGCGAATCAGCAATTGCAGCGTCAATCCCATACTGATTATCTAACACAGCTCCTCAACCGCCGTGGGTTTACAGAACGCTTTAAATGGCTGCAAGGGCAAGCCAAGCGCAAAGGAACGTCGTTCGCGCTGGTGCTTTTCGACGTGGATAACTTTAAGCAGTTTAACGATAGCTACGGCCACGACGCGGGTGACCAGGTGCTGGTTGCTCTGAGTAAAGAGTTAATCTCCAGAATTCGAGAGCAAGATGTCGCAGCACGATGGGGGGGTGAAGAATTTGCACTGCTGTTGCCAGATACCAACGAGGTTGGCGCGAAGAAAGTTTGTGAAGATCTGCGAAAAGCATTTGAGGAGCTTAGAGTCGAGCATGAAACCCGTGCTTACCAGGTAACAGTTACGTTCGGGATTTTCTCCTCGCAAGACAGTACGGCGCCTATGGAACATTGGATAAATTGCGCTGACAACGCTTTATATTTGGGTAAACGTAACGGTCGTAATCGAGTTGAAGTTTATAGTCCCGATACCGATTCGTTACACTAAATCTGCGTTATGTGCGGCAGCCGGAGGTGGGCTGCTTTCTTTTCGTCGCCACTGTTGAATCAGCAAACCGACCACAATTAAAAGCAACCCGCTGACCGTCGCAAAGGTAATTTCCTCATCTAGAAAAGTTGCCAGGAGTACCAAAGAAATGAAAGGCGAGACGAAGATGAGGTTACTTACGGTAGAAGCGTTTGTGGACAGCCGCATGGCTTGTAACCAAAGTACAAATGTAATGCCCATTTCGAATACACCCACGTAACTTACCGCAACCCAGCCCTGCCAAGGAATATGAGAGCCGTCGTGAAAATACCACGCGAGCGGCAAGAGAATAGGTAGCATCAGAGTGAAACACCAAAACAAGGTAACTACCGGATCGCCAGCATGTTTGGTATTGAGAATCCAATAGCCCGCCCAGAGGAATGTGGAAATGAGTGCAAGCCCAATACCTAAGTAATTAAGTTCACCGAGCTGTGAGAAACTCCCTTGAGTAGCAATGATGACGACACCGGCATACCCCAGAATACAAGCCGACCAATCTCGCTTTCTAATTTTTTGTTTGAGCACAACTGCAGCCAGTATTGTCAGTGCAATCGCCCACGTGTAGTTAAGTGGCTGTGCTTGAGACGCTGGGAGTAAATTGTATGCTTGAAATAAAATAAGGTAATAAACTGCCGGGTTAATGGCTCCTAGCATAAAAAAATATGCAGGGTGCTTGCGTAATAAAGGCAATGCCTGTGGCAGTTTGCGCTGCCACACTAAGACACCAAACAGCACTGCCGCAGATGCGAGGGATGCGAAGGCCACCATGGTCAACGGTGGCATATATTGTAGAGTGATCTTGAATGCAGTGGCGACGGTAGACCAGAGCAAAACCGCCGCAAGTGCATAAAGGATGGCGAGTCGTCCTCTCTCCATGCGTAGATACCTAACTTCGAATACAGGGATTAGGTTGCGGGAGGAGCTGTACGAGCAAAAGCATCGTGTTGATAAGCTGCATTCAATAAGCTAACTAAGTTTGGATACTGAGTTAAATCTAATCGATTCCGGAATCGCGCCCAGTCTAGAAAGCAAGCCAATCGAATGGTTGCATCGTTCCAAGGCAGGTTGGGCAAACTCCAATCTCGCTGATCGAGGGTGTTCAAGATTTCATCAATTCGGGCTTGTTGACGGCCAAGGTAGGGAACGTCGGGCACTTTGACACCATCTCTGTCTAATAAAAAAAGGTTGATGCAAGTGTCGAGCGCTGTGTTGACGAGACAAAATAAATCAAAGGTTTCTAGGTCGCTTAAAAAATCGCCGCCCGTGTGCTCGCGCACATATTTAATAATGGCAGCAGAGTCGTGCAGTTGAAGTGAACCAATATACATGAAAGGAACGCGTTTCGCAGGGCTTCCTTCGGCGCTTTGCGTGTAGTCGGTTTCCACGAATTGATATTGTTCACCAGTTTCTTCCAGTGCTACTCTACAATGCCGTACAAATGGGGATGTGTAACTACCGTATAGCTTCATAACCGCTCCTAAACATGTTCAAAGTATGAGAACGCAGCGAATAATGCCACTTTGACCTCAAAACAACAATGGAATTCATTGTTCACTAAATCATCACTCCAATGTAACAAAACCTTCATGATTTACCTCTAGACTTGCCTGCAATCAAGCGATGGAGAATCGACATGCGCTGGTTAATAAGCCTACAGCAGTTTGATGAATGGATGTTCTTTCGACTTTTTGAAGCTTTAAAAAGAGTCAACGAATATCGAATAGCGCGCTGGATTTCGAAAAGTGGCGACGGTTTGGGTTATTTAGCCGCTTGCCTTATTGCTTTTATTCTAGGCGACCCCGACGCGTTTCTATTGCTCTCGCTCCTATTATTCGGGTTCGCATTCGAGTTGCCCACGTATTGGTTGTTGAAAAACACACTCAAACGCCAGCGCCCGTATCAGCGAAATCTTCGTTTTAAATCGCTCATTATTGCCCATGATCAATTCAGCTTCCCCTCTGGGCATACAACCGCAGCATTTATGTTTGCTGCGCTTTGCAGCACGGTCATGCCAAGTTGGACTTTGCTGGTTTATCTTTGGGCAAGCGCTATTGGCTTATCGCGAGTGGCGCTTGGTGTTCATTACCCTGGCGATATTATTGCCGGTGCGTTGCTTGGTACAGGATTAGCTTACACGGTACTTACGATAGGTATACCGTGGTGATTTGGATTGGTGAGAGAGGTTGACTATGCGTGTGTTGATTGGTGTTCAGGGAACGGGGAATGGTCACCTAAGTCGGTGTCATGCACTAGCGCATGCATTGTCTAAACAAACTCAAGTACAAGCCGACTATTTAGTTTCCGGCCGCTCACAAGAAAAGCTATTTGATATGGAGAGTTTTGGCGATTACCAGTGGCGTAAAGGGTTGAGTTTCCAAGTTCGAGAGGGACGTGTTTCAATACTCGACACCATAAGCCAAAATCCATGGTTACAGTTTTGGGAAGATGTGCGAGCCCTCGATTTGAGTGATTATGACTTGGTCGTTACAGATTTCGAACCCGTGACCGCTTGGGCTGCTCGTAGACAGGGTGTTCGGTGTATCGGTATGGGTCGCCAGTATGCGTTCTTTAAAGACTTACAAGGCGTTTCGATCAACCCATTGCAACGCGCGATGCTGAAGCAGTTTGCACCCTGTGACACCGTATTAGGAATGCACTGGGAAGCGAGTGGTACGCATGTAATTCCGCCTTTAATTCATCAGAATACACATACTGAATGGAATGATGCAGGCACGATCTTGGTGTATTTACCGTTTGAAGAGTTGGCAAACATTGAAGCGCTTCTCGCCCATTTTCCGGAATATCACTTTCATGTGTTTCATCCCGACGCGCAACCACATGAGAGAGGTAATATGTCTTTCCATGCGCCTTCACGCACAGAGTTTCCTCGTATTTTTGCTCAAGCCGGCGGCGTAATTACAAATGCAGGCTTCGAGACGAGTAGTGAAGCGCTGTCTCGAGGAAAGCGCTTATTGGTAAAACCACTGCACGGTCAGTTTGAACAGCTTGCGAATGCAAAATGCTTGCTTGATCGTCAGCTTGCGAGCGCTATGTTTGAGCTTTCTCCGGCTGCGATCGAGGACTGGCTAGAAGAAGGCCAGCCGATGCGAATAGACTGGCCCGATGTTGCACCTGTGATTGTAGACTGGTTAGCCCAAGGGGCTCAGTTGCCAACTCAAGAGTTGAGCCGACAACTGTGGCAACAGGTAGAGTTTGTGCGCGCTGTAGCCTAAGGCTGGCGCGCATCCTCACTTTCTAAACGCAAAGCTTCAAACTCATTGCCTTCAGCCCACTTTGGCCACTCTCGACTATTCGCAAGGTGATTTCCGACTCGATAGAACACCCATAAATCTTGATGAATACCACGAAGGTCCCATTCAGGATCGTATTCGTCGGTAGCTTTGTGGTAACGATTTGCAAGAAATTCTGCAGCTTCTTCACGGCCATAATCGGAACCAAGCAGGAAGTGGTCCACGCCTCCTTTTGCATAGAGTACCGGTACGCCCTTTTTCGCCATACTAAAATGATCTGAGCGATAGAAAATACCTGCTTCCGGATTACTCTCAGGCGCAAGATAACGGCCTTGTGCTTCCACAAACGGCGCCGCATATTCTTGCATATTTGAGTTGTTCCAACCGACGATTACAAAATCGCGTACTGGACCATGCGCGTACAACATATCGATGTTGATTCCAGCCACGGTTTGCTCCAATGGCAGCAATGGATTTTCGACATACCAAGCAGACCCCAACAAACCGCGTTCTTCAGCACCAACAAGTGCGAACACGATAGTACGCTCAGGGGGCTCGCCAGCGGCAAATTTCTCTGCCATGGCGAGTAAGCCTGCGGTACCCGTGGCATTGTCTTGTGCACCGTTAAATACCTCGCCGCTTACGGGTTCAACTCCCAGGTGATCCCAATGCGCCATATAAATAATATGCTCTTCAGGATATTTGCTGCCTTCGATGTAGCCAACCATGTTGTAGGTATCGAGGTCGGAAAACTCATTTTCAACAGTCATGGAAAGGCTTGCGTTAAGCTCTACTGGGGTGAAATCTTCTCGCAGCGCCAACGCATGGGCTTCTTCTAAACTTAAGCCGATATGATTGAAGAGCGTTTCCGCACTTTCTGCAGTAACCCAGCCTTCAAGCTCAGCAAGATCCATGTTGTTGTTTTCTGTTTTCATGGTGAACTTCGCAGGAGAACCACCGGCAACAACACCCCAGCCGTAACCTGCAGGACCATCTTCGTGAATCACGATCGCACCGGTCGCACCTTGTCTGGCTGCTTCTTCAAATTTATAAGTCCAACGGCCGTAATAAGTCATGGAATTGCCATTGAACAGATTTTCGTCTTGTGTGGCATAACCTGGATCATTCACAAGCATTACTACGGTTTTGCCCTCCACATCGAGGCCCTCGTAGTCATTCCAGTTATATTCGGGCGCAACAATACCGTAGCCTACAAACACGAGTTCGCTGTTTTCTACGTTTACGCTCTCTACAACCCGATTTGTCCAACCGGTCATATCGGAGCGGTAATCCAATACTATCTCTTGGTCGCCCTGACGAATCGTCATGTCGGTTACACGAGTTGGCGCAATGCGTACCAGCGGCAAAGGCTGTGTATAATCTTCATTGGTGAATGACTGAACCCCGAGTTCGCGAAAATGGCTGGCGACGTAGTCGATAGTAAGTTCTTCTCCGCGCGTGCCAGGCGCCCGACCCTCAAACTCGTCAGAGCTCAGCGTGGCTAAATGGTCTCGGTAGGTTGTGGTGAACTGATAGTCCATGATGCCATCGGCATCGATAATTGCATCGGCTTCATTGCTTGTCTTGTTATCGGCGGGGCTACATGCCGTCACCATCGCAATTGCAGATGCACAAAGTAATAATTTGCGCATGAGTAGGGCCTCTTTTTCGCGTTTATAATAATTGCAGCGCAAGCATCATAGCGAAAAGGAGGCCCATACAGAAGTGTGAATTAGCTATCTGATTCTTGCTCTTCACGCTCCGCTTCTACCGCATCACGAATTTCAGGGTCGCTCTGCATGCGATAGGCTACCGTGTTGTACTCTTCAACAGACAGTCCAGCTTCTTCCACCGCAGACACCATTTCGCGCTGCGCTTCAATTTGAAGTTGCTGTGCTTCTTCTTGTGACTCAACGCTCTCTAGCTGAGCGACAAAGCTCTCGTTGATGGTTTCAATCTCGTCAAGTGCTACCACAAATTTTTCAATATGCTCATCAGTGATTTCAGCATTGGCCATCTGTTCCATCTGAGCTTGTGCAGCAGCTTGCTGGTCAGCTTCGCTTTGTTGAGCAAGTGCGGGAGCTGTTGCAAACATAGCAGCCATAAGTGATGCAATCATTGTACGTTTCATCATCGTTATCCTCCTCAGGATAGTCAGTATTTTAAATTGTCGAAGGAGGTCTAGCGAACATCGTGCCAACTTTATTAGATTTTACTAAGCTTATGAATTTGTTGTTTTTTCACATTAAACTTGGGAATTGATGACGAATGGGAAGTCGCTATACTTTGAATTGTGTGTCATAATTGAACGCATCAAAATGGCTCGTGTGTATCATTTTGTCACAAGAGTCAGGTGGAAGCGTAGGAGAAACGCATGACAAGTACTCAACCTCATTGGTGGCAGTTAAGCGGCATACAAAAGGTGCTTCTTTTCTATGTGCTCATGCCTCTTATTGTTATTGCAGGCCTCGGGCTCGGTATTGGCTTGGAGCGACTCAGCTCACAAGAGTCGGATCGATTGAAAGATGATTTAGAGCTTATCGGCCGGGCGATACGACTGCCAATTGGTGAGGCACTGAGTAATCGAGACGAAGAGGCGGTGAGTCGGACGTTACAGTCTGTTTTCACCATCGGCCGTGTTTATGGTGCGTCAGTTTTTGATGCAAATGGTAATTTGGTCGCTTCCGCAGGACTTGCGGAAACCGATTTGACGCGCAGCGAAGTGGCTCGTGAAGTGGTCTTAACGGGCGAGCAACAAGATCAGTATCGAGAAGTATTGGGTACCGAGCTTTACTCATATTTTATTCCCGTCACCGATGCTTCCGGAATTCCTAACGGATTTATTCAGATTAACCGAAGGGCTCGAGATTTCGATCGTAGCTTCGAACGGTTAAGTCAAAACGCATGGCTAATTTGGGGTGGTATAAGTTTCTTAATGATTGGTGTCGTGGTGTTTGGCCACTATCGAGGCTTAGGAAGGTTTGTCTCCGATTTACGAGATGTGATGACTCGGGTGGAGTATGGGAGTCGAAAGGTTCGCGCAAGTACAGATGGGCCGGAGGAGATCGCCGCCATTGCTCGAGGGTTGAACCGGATGCTCGACAGTATTGATCGTAAAGATCAAGAGTTACTCGCGCGTCAAGAACATGAACATGAGCTTTCTGAGCAATTACAGAGCCGAGAAAAAATGGCGGCAATAGGTCGAGTTGCGAGCGGTATTGCGCATGAATTGGGGGCACCGCTGACGGTTATTGACGGTCGCGCTCGGCGACTGGAAAAAAGTTTGTCAGCAACAGAGACCGACTCGCTCCGACAACTGGGCGCGATTAGAGGACAAGTAGGTCGCCTGACACGAATTGTTCGACAGCTATTGAATTATACGCGCGAAGAAGCGCAAGAAAGCCTAGAACAAAGCGTGCAGCTCGAGAAACTGTTGCATGAAGCCGTAGAATCGGTGCGCCATGAGATAACCCATCCAGCAGTACATTTCGACATTCATGTAACAGTGACTTGTTTGCTCGCGGGGCGTGAAAATCGTCTTGAGCTCGCATTTGTAAATGTTTTACGGAACGCTGCGCAAGCCGCAAAAGCGCAGGTGAGCATTGAGGCCGTTGAAGAAGCAGATGAATGTGTGATTCGAGTACAAGACGATGGCCCAGGTATTTCTGACGAGCTGGAGCCTGAGAAATTGTTAGAGCCCTTCGTAACAACGAAAAGTACCGGAGAAGGCACGGGCCTTGGGCTTGCTATCACGCACCAAGTGATTACTGAACATGGAGGGAGTTTGAGTCTTCGAAACCTCCCCATGAGCGGGTGTGAAGTCGAAATAAGGCTCCCCTTAAAGCCGCGTGTGAAAGGTTAAAGGAAAATGAATAAGACAAGTCGAGGCGTTAAGATATTTGTTGTAGAAGATGATCCCGGGCTGGCTGATTTACTCGTGGAGGAGCTAGAAGCCGAGGGGTATAGCGTGCGCCATGCGTTAAGCGCAGAAGATGCATGGGAGGCGATTCCTGAATGGGCGCCTAACGTGGTGATCACAGATTTAAAGTTGCCAGGGGAATCCGGAATGAGTTTGATTCCTAAGGTGAAGGGTTTACCGGTGCCACCGGGCATTTTAATGATTACTGCGTTTGGCACGGTGCATCAAGCGGTTGAAGCTTTGAAGGAAGGGGCTGATGACTTCCTTACCAAACCGTTGGATATTGAGCACTTGCTGATCGCTGTGCAGAAACTCTTGAAACAACACGCGCTCCTGAATGAGGTGAGTCAGCTGCGCGCAAACGCGCAGCCTAACCAAATGCACTACGGCATGCTGGGCCACAGTCGCGTGATGCGAAATCTTTACCAACATATAGAACGTGTTGCTCAAACTGACGCGGCCGTGCTCGTGTTGGGCGCCAGCGGCACAGGAAAAGAGCTCGTTGCTAATGCGATTCATGCACAAAGTACGAGGGCGAACGCGCCTTTTATTGCTGTAAACTGTGCGGGGATCCCCACTGAGCTCATGGAAAGTGAATTTTTCGGTCATGCTGCCGGCGCTTTTACGGGGGCTAAAGCCTCGCGGGCGGGTTTATTTAAGGAAGCAGATGGTGGCACGCTTTTTCTCGATGAGATTGCGGAAATGCCTTTGCAGCTACAAGCTAAGTTGTTGCGCGTGCTGCAAGAAGGGAAGATACGCCCTGTCGGGAGTGATACAGAGGTTTCCCTCAACGTACGAATTATTGCGGCGACTCATCAGAATATTGAGGCTCGTATCGAAAATGGTGAATTTCGCGAAGATCTTTTTTTCCGGCTTGAAGCGCTCACTTTGCGAATACCGAAGCTCAAGGAGCGCGGAGACGACATAGAACTACTCGCGCAGCAATTCTTGAAAACCTTTAGTGAAAAGTCTGGTCGTTCACTGGCGCTTTCTCAAGAGGCGTTAGACATTCTTTATCGCTATTCATTTCCTGGCAATGTACGCGAATTACAAAATGCGATTGAGCGTGCAGCAACCTTCTGTGATGGTACGTTAATTTTACCCGAGCATTTGCCTGAGCGCTTATTAAAAGGTGCAGGGGCAGAAAACCTTGAGGCTAATAAAGAGCCTGTGCTAACGAACGACAAGTTAAAGCCGTTAAGTGAAATTCAACAAAACTATGTGGCGCATGTATTAGAGCGTACTCAGGGAAACAAACAAAAGGCGGCGGAGATACTAGGTATCACCCGCCGCACCTTATACCGTTGGCTTGAAGATCAGTAACCAGGGTTAAATTGCGCCGTAAAACCGATCATCCACACACGGCCTGGCGCTGGCTCGAATGAGCGGCCACTGCCTTGGTTTACAACTACGGAGCCAACATATTTCTTGTCGGTGAGGTTGTCTACGCGAAGCCAAGGTTGAATGCGCCAGTTATCTTGCCAGTACTCCTGCGTAATGCTCAGATCGTAAACCGTGGCCGCAGGTGCGAATTCTGAATTTTCATCATTGGTCGCGATGCGCGAGCGATATTGCTGCTGTAATTGCAGTTTGAGGCTGGAGTCGCCCCTTGGGCGCCAGCTAATACGCTGAAACCATTGGCTGCGAGCGAGTCCTGGAAGTCGGTTTCCAGACTCCGCAACACTGCCACCATACAACGCTTGCAGCCAAGTATAGCTCGCCTGCCAAGACCACTGTTCGGAAACTTCCCACAAAAGCTCAAGTTCAGCGCCCTCTCGCATCGTTTGCGCAGCATTCCGATAAGTGGTGCGGCCGTCGTTGCTTTGATCGACCACAATATCGTCGTCGCTATTAATTTTGAACACGTTTGCTTGGCCGCGGCGTGAGGGGGTTAACCACTTTAAACCCGCCTCGTATTGCTGAATGCGGCTGGCCTGCAAATCAATATTTAACCCCGACCCTTCGTTTCGATAGGCCATTTCTGTCAGTGTAGGCGACTCAAAGCCCTCTCCTAACGATACATAGGCCATGAGTGCGGATGATATTTGGTAGCTCAAACCCTGGCTCCAAGACCACTCGCTAATGTTGGCAGCGCCACTATCGTCAAGACTGAAGTCATTAATAAAACGATCGCTCACTTTGAAATCGATATCACTGCTTCTCAACCCGGCGGTCCAAAACCATTGGTCGTTCAATGCGTAATTTGAAATGACAGAGAAGTCGGTATTCTCTACCGTGCCAGTTTCATCTCGACGCAATTCGCCCGCGGTGCCTTCGAGATTTACATAGCCGAAACGTGTGTCTTCTTGTTTCTCAATATCCGTCGCAAGTACAACTTGCCATGCTTCAGACTGCATGGGACGCATGGTGTAAGTGGCTGCGATGCCATAAAAATCTCGATTTAAATCAACCACGGCTCCAGAACTTGTGGGGTTTTCTCCTGAAAAGGGTAAATACTGCTCGACCTCCCGCTCCCCTTGCCATAGCGCTACTTGCCAGCGACTACGTGTGCCTTCGACCGTAATAGATTGCTGTTGATGAGAAATCGATTTTCTTGTTTGGAATGTATACGCTCGCGGGTTTACTTGAGAAGGATCGTCCCGCCAAGCTGATGCGGTGAGCGCTAAAGGGTCTTCAATATCAGGCGCGCTGTTGTCATCTAGCCTCACAATTACGCGCATATGGTCGGTTTCATGATAGCCACGAATCCCCCATTGCTCCCGCTCTACGGCTCCTAAAGCGCGATCACCTTGGCTACTGAATTCAGAGTAATCAAGACTCAGTGCCTGCTGTCCGCGTTGCAATACGCCTCGAAAATGTTTTTTCTCTCGACTCGCGGACCCTGCACTCAAGTTAAATTCGGCTGCAGACGCGGTGGGAGTTCGACTACGAAAATCGATGACACCCCCTGCTGCATTTCCATAAATTGCGGCGAGTGGCCCCCGGAGCACCTCAACATATTCGGGCTCGTCGATGAGAATACTAGAGGTCTGGGCTTGGCCGTCGGGCATGGAGAGTGGAATGCCGTCTAACCTCAGGCGAACGCCGCGTACACCAAACGCAGCACGCGCACCAAAGCCGCGCAACGTAATGCGTGTATCTTGGGCAAAGTTATAACGGGTATCGACTTGTAGTCCCGCAATACCGGTTAGAAGTTCGGCAACATCTGAGCGTTGGCCCGGAAGTTGTGTGTCTACTTCGGTGCGCGTGACTGCTGCGGGCGTTGCTAACCATGCTGTTTCTGTTCTTGTTGCAGAAACAGTAATACGTTCATCAACAGCGTCGGTTCCTTCTTGCTCATTTGCACTCAATGCGCCACTGAGGAAAGGAAAAGGGCTTACGAACAACGCAAGCCCTGTGTACTTAAACCACGATTTCAGCATTACGCCCCCTTCGGCTTCAATCGCAAAATCTTGGCATTTTCACGCTCATCGGTGAGCAAATAAATATAACCGTCAGGGCCTTCGGTGACTGCACGAATGCGGTAGTCCATCGCCATTGGCTCCGTGTGAATGACACGACCCTCTTCGATTTGGACTCGAACTACTTGTTGGCCTCGAAGCGCGCCTGCAAAAAGGTTGCCTTGCCATGCGGGGAATTGGTCGCCGGTGTAAAACGTCATTCCAGACACTGCAATTGAAGGTGTCCAGTACCAAATAGGCTGTTCTAAACCAGCTTTGTGGGTACCTTCAGACACTTCAAGCTCACCGCCGCCATATTCTTCGCCATAGGTAATGACTGGCCAACCGTAGTTTTTTGCAGCTTCTGGTTGATTGATTTCATCGCCGCCTTGCGGTCCATGCTCTACCGACCATACGAGCCCGGTGCTTGGTTGAATATCAATGCCTTGAATGTTGCGATGCCCATAAGACCAAATTTCAGGCTGTGCATTGCGTGTATTCACAAACGGGTTATCGTTTGGAATCGAGCCATCGGGATGAATGCGAATGAGCGTACCGGTGTGGCTATCCGTTTCTTGCGATTGCACCATTTGATGCCCACGATCTCCTAAACCCATGTATAAATAACGGCCGTCTTCAGAGAAGGTCATCCGCCCACCATAGTGCCGACCCCCTTCAACTTTGGGCTCACCACTAAACACGGGCGTTAAATCTTCGAGTCGACTGTCGGTAAGACGAGCGTGGGCAATTGCTGTGCTGGTAATTGTGCTACCTGCTTCTTCTGGCTCTGAATAGCTAATATAGATTCGTTGGCTCTGTGCAAAGTCGGGCGCCAGCGCAACATCGAGTAAGCCACCTTGATTACGAACGGTGATATCAGGCAAGCCTGCGAGTGGTTCGCCCAAGGTACCGTCGGCTTCCACAATACGAATTCTGCCAGGAAGCTCGGTTACAAGCATGCGGCCGTCTCCCAAAAAGGAAAGACCCCAAGGGCGAATGAGCCCAGTTGCTACCGTTTCAACTTCAACGTCGGCCCATCGCGTTTCAATCGTTTTATTGCCATGGTTGTGCGCATTCACTTGGGTGCTTGCGACCAGCGCACTTGCACCAATCATACTGATTAATTGCTTATTCATCGTTCCTCCTGATGTTGAATCATCGCGGCTTCGCTTCTGAACAGTTTACGCGGAGCGTATGGATTCAGATTGAAAGCTGCGACCAGTCGCGAGATTAGTCCGTTCAAGTGTGAAAACGAACGGCTAATAGAGCGTTTTCTCGGGTAACAAATCGGCTAATGTTTCTGCCACTTTGCGAAATGTTTGCCGACGGCTGGTGGTCGGGCGAAAAACAACACCTATTTCGCGATAGGCGTCCCCGTCGCTTGGATCGGTTGCTACCAAGTCGCTATTTGCCAAAATGCCTTGATCAATTGCCATTTGCGGCATGAAAGTTGCCCCTTCAAGAGACTCCGCCATTTGCACTAAACTATGAATACTTGAGGCAGTAAACGGGTTTATTTTTTTGGTATTACCAAGTCGGCATGCAGTCACCGCATGGCCACTTAAACAATGTTCTTTCTCTAATAAAAAAATACTCTGATCAGGTAGCTTGTTGTAATCAATCGGCTCTCCTGATTGCTTGGCGATTTTCTCATGGTAAACAAACTTAAAGGGATCGCGACCCACCACCCATTGTTGGTTGCCTTGAATGTCGACCGGTAAAGCAAGAATAAGCATGTCGAGCTCGCCGTCACGGAGCAGGTTCAATAGCTGTTGGGTGGTGTCCTCGCGAATATGCAATTCTAACTTCGGGTATTCTTGTTTTAATTTGCGTGTGAGTGGCCCGAGCAGAAAAGGTCCAATGGTAGGAATGCAACCCAACCGGAGAGGCCCTTCCATGACACTTCCTTTACTCTGAGCGTAGTTTACCAGCTCTTCCGAGTGGGTAAGAATTGTTCTAGCTCGATCGACAATTTCTTCGCCCATGGCGGTAAATAAAAACGATTTATGGTCTCGCTCGATTAGTTGGCAACCCAACTGTTCTTCGAGGTTTTGAATGCCACTACTCAGGGTAGATTGACTCACAAACGAGGCTTGTGCCGCTCGATTAAAGTTTTGGTGTTGATGCAATGCGAGCAAATAGCTCAAGTTTTTCAAGCTAGGTAGTTTCGCCATAACGAGCTCCTTAATCTTTTATTTCGATTAGTATAATTGTTTTTATTCGGTTTCGCCCCACTTAAAAGTTTTTTTATACTTTCCGCGCTTTATGCACCTTTTGTCATAAAAGGTTCATTCTCAGGGGGTAAGATCCCGCATAGTTTCACCCTGGGAACGGTTGTTCCTCTATAAACCGTAACATTTAACCCGCCATCCCCCATGGCGGGTTTTTTTTATCTTCTTTCTTTGACCTTCTGTATTTCTCAAACTTTAATAAGGTTCTAGAAACTCGAATCTATTTTTACTTTTTAGCCGGTCTCATGGAGCCTCCAGTGAAAATACGCACGAAGATGATTATTGCGTTTGTATCTATTGCCTTGGTACCCATGTTGCTGGCTACCAGCGTGGTTATCTCAAACTTGAGAAAGCAAGCCGTAGAAAATTTTTATACCGCGAGCTCAGGTGAAATGACACAGGTTGAAAACGCAATTCGCATTTACTTCCAAGCTATCGAGCAAAACGTTGAGTACATTGCGAGTCATCCGCTTCTTATGCGCGCTGACTCGTCTCTTACAACTTACATGGCAACTCAGCGAGAGACCGCGATGGCTTCCCAGACCAATCGGGCACTTGAGGGAGACATTTGGCGCTATTTTGAGCACTTCGGAGAAACCCATCAAGGCCACGCTTATGTCTACTTGGGAACGACAGAAGGTGCCTATATTCAATGGCCAGCAGGCTCCGTAAGTGCAGGATATGATCCGCGAACAAGGCCTTGGTATCAAACTGCAATGAGTACTCCAGGACGTCCGGTTCGGACCGCCGCGTACTACTGGGAGCCAGATGATGCAACCATTATCAGTACTGTGATGACGACATCTAATGCGTTGGGTCGTGCCGGTGGTGTTGTTGGCTTAGATGTTTCGTTGAATGAATTAACCGAGTTGGTGAGGGAAATTCGACTCGGTGAAACCGGTTACCTGATGTTGCTTGAAGGAGATGGAAATATTCTTGTTGATGCGAAAAAGCCCCAGAATAATTTCAAGCAGCTTAGTGAGCTCTCCGACGATTACCGGCAGTTGGCGAATGCGCGTGTACAAGAAGTGTCATTGGACGGCACAACCTATATGGTGAACACGATCACTTCTGCAGCACTTGGTTGGAGAATGATCGGATTGATTGAGCGTTCTGAGGTGATGAAAGCAGCCAATCAGATGACGGTTGCACTTATTATACTGGTCCTGATTATCGCAGCTGGCATGGCTGCTGTGGGTCGATGGGTCGCCATGAAGTTTACTCAACCAATGAATGAGATTTCGAGTCGATTACAAGAAATAGCGGAAGGTAAAGGAGACTTAACTCAGCGCTTGCCTGTATCAGGTAATGACGAGTTGGGCGAGCTTGCAGGGTGGTTTAACAAGTTTCTCGAGTCGATTCGGGAGCTTGTGGTAAGAATTCAGCAAGTTTCGGAACGCGTAAGCGCGGCGTCAACCTCTGCAACGGGGCAAGCAAAGGAAATGAGTCAAATTTCTGAGCGCCAAACGGAAGCTGTCAATATGGTCTCGACTGCGTTCCATGAGATGGCAGCGACTTCAAGTGAAGTTTCGAAGTCTTGTACCTCGGCTGCGGGGGCGGCCGACACCGGCTTCGAAAATGCAGAGGCGGGACAGCGGAGCGTTGATGCGTCAGTACAAGAGGTCGAACAGTTGCAGAGCGAAGTTTCCCAATCAGTAGAGGTTATTTCCTTACTGAGTGAGGATTCTCAAAATATTCAAGTGATTACTAGCACCATCAGCGCCATTGCAGAACAAACAAATTTACTAGCGCTGAACGCAGCGATTGAATCAGCGCGGGCTGGAGAGCAAGGGCGTGGCTTCGCTGTGGTCGCAGATGAGGTGAGGGCCTTAGCGCAAAGAACCGCTGAGTCGACGGAACAGATACGAAAGCTACTGAACACTTTAACGCACAGAACGGAAACGGCTAAACAGAGTATGGAAGGAAGCAAAGCTGCTATGGAAGCAACGGTTGAAAGTATTGAGAAAGTGAGGGTGAGCTTTGATCAAGTGCGCGCTGCCGTTAACGAAATACGAGATATGAACAATCAGATAGCCACTGCTGCAGAGGAGCAACATCAGGTAGCCGAAGATATTAACGAACGGATTATTGCGGTAAATGATGATGCTGCCGATGTGAGTTCGATTGCGGTGAAAGTGAAAGCGGGTTCCGAGAGCTTAGGAGCGCTAGCGACCGAACTTGAGAAGTTAGTGAGTTCGTTTCGAACTTAGTAGGCGGTTTATAACACCTTGAAAATAAAGATCAGCGCTATGCTTTTAAGCGCTTTGTTTGATAAACTTTAGCGCTAGCCAGAGAGGTGTTCGAACACCCGTCATTCTTCAAGATTGAGACTCGCCCAATGGATTATGTAACAGCGATTATTTTAGCGTTAGTGCAAGGAATTACTGAGTTTTTGCCCGTGTCGAGCCAGGCCCATTTAGTATTGGCTGGCGCTTGGTTTGGTGAAGTTTATCAAGGGCTTGATTTCGATGTGATCTTGCATGCCGGTTCGCTTGTGGCGGTGGTTGCATACTTTCGCAAAGAACTGTTTGCAATGGCAAACGATTGGCTTCGCTCATTTGCAGGTGGCGGGCAAACCAAAGATTCGAAATTAGCTTGGTGGGTTATTCTGGGCACGATTCCTGCGGGTGCGTTGGGTATTCTGCTGAAAGACTATGCGGAAACGACCTGGCGCAGCCCACTCGTGATGGCGCTTGCGCTGATTGGTTTTGGGTTATTGCTTGGACTTGCCGACTGGAAGGGCCGTGGGCAGCGTTCAGAGTACGACTTAGCGCTGAAAGATGTGGTCATCATCGGGTTTTCACAGGCTTTGGCTTTAATTCCGGGCACGTCGCGCTCAGGCATTACTATGACGGCTGCTTTATTTCTGGGCATGTCTCGCGAGTCGGCAGCGCGCTTCTCTTTCCTTCTCTCGGTGCCGGTGATAGCGGCGGCAGGCTTGTTATACACCATAGAGCTCATACAAGAAGGTACCACTATGGGCTGGGGTGCTTTGTTTACCGGATTTGTGGTTGCGGTGCTCAGTACTTATGCCTGTATTCACTATTTCCTTGCGTTCATTAAGCGCATTGGTATGCAACCTTTCGTGTTGTATAGAATTATTTTAGGCGCGCTGCTACTCGCTGTGTTCTGGTAAGAAGAGGTTACTAATATGCGGTTTAATGTTTGGGCAAAATGGCTTTTAGTGGTAGGTGTTGCGCTTACTGTTGCGGGTTGCCAACGCTCACCAGAAACGCTGAGCGGTTCTATTTTTGGTACGTTTTTTGAAGTGACAATTGCCGCGTCTGAACGTTACAACAAGGAAGAGATAGAGCAAGGCGTGCTCGATGTATTAAACGACGTTGATCAGCAGATGTCGACCTACAAGAACGACTCAAACCTGATGGAGCTGAATCGTATGCCGGTGAATGAAGCGGTTGCCGTTCCTGCAGAACTTTTCCATGTCTTGCAAGTTTCTCTAGCCGTCTCTGAGCAGTCATCTGGAGCCTTTGACAATACGGTAGGAGGCCTAGTTAACCTCTGGGGATTCGGACCTGAAGGGCGTGTTACGAAGGCGCCTGAAGCAGCCGCGTTAGAAACTAGGCTAGCGGAGGTTGGTTATCAATACGTTGAGCTCAACACAGCAAACCAAACAGTTACGCGCCGAAGCGACGTGTTTGTTGATCTTTCAGGCGTAGCAAAGGGATATGCGGTAGACAAAGTAAGTGAGTACTTGCTTTCGAAGGGGATTGAGAATTTCCTCGTGAACATTGGTGGCGATTTGCGAGCAAGTGGCGTGAAGTCTGAGGATGCAATGTGGCGAATTGGTATTGAAGTGCCGACGGATCAGCGTCAGATTGCTCAGCATATCTTGCCAATACAGGACATCGCGGTGCTTGGTTCTGGAGACTATCGTAATTATTTTGAAGAGAATGGTGTTCGATATTCGCACACCATTGATCCAACAACCGGCATGCCAATTTCTCATAATTTAGCTGCTGTGCATGTCGCGATGCCAAGTGCGACGGAAGCGGACGCTTGGGCAACCGCATTTTTAGTGTTAGGTGAGGAGCGAGGCGTCGCGCTTGCAAATGAGCGAGGAATTGCAGCTTTGTTCATTGTGCGGGAGGGTGAAGCATTTAACTCTTTGATGTCTGAGCCTTTTGAGCGCCAGTACGCGGAAGAACTCCAAGTTCCAACTGTGTTATAAAAGAAGTGCATCGTAGTGCAGAACCTCGTGACGCGGGAGAGATGTCATGGCTTTTGAAAGCAAAGAACATTTAATTGATCTCATTGAACAGGGCAATGAACAAGCCCTGCGCGCGATGCTGTCTGATATGGCGTCTGCGGATGTTGCCGAGTATATCGATGAGCATTTTGAAGTTTATAATGCACTCGCACTGTTAGAAAAAATGTCTGCAGAACAACAAGCAGACGTATTTGGATATTTGCGCCCGAACAACCAGCAAGAACTCGCAACGCACATGGAAATTGGGTTGCTTGCGAAGCTATTCCGTGACATGAGCTCAGATGAGCGTGCCGACGTGTACGCCATGCTCGATGTGAAACTCCAAGATGCACTCATGCGCCGAATGGCGAAGCGCGAACGCGAAGATATGTTGCGTCTTGCGAGTTATGAAGAAGGCTCCGTGGGTGCTGTGATGACTTCGGACTATGCGGCAATTCCGATGGGCGGCACCGTTGAAACAGCGCTGCGCCGACTGCGCCAAAGCGCCCCCGAGAAAGAAACAATTTATCAAGCCTACGTGGTCGACACAGAACACAAGTTGCAGGGTGTTGTGTCGTTACGTGATTTGTTAACCGCGTTTCCCGATGATGAAATTGACGAAATTATGGTGAAGGATGTTGTAACACTTCATCCTGAAATGCCGCAATCTGAAGCGGCTCGAATTATTAGTCGGTACGACTTAATTGCGATTCCTGTTATTGGGGAAGATAACTTGCTTGTCGGTATGGTGACCTTCGATGACGCGATGGACGTTGTTGAAGAAGAAGACACTGACACCATGCACAAATCCGCGACGGTTGGAAAAATTGAGGGTGGTCTCAAAGACGCTAGTCCTCTTTTGTTGTATCGCCGACGCATTAACTGGCTCGTATTATTAGTGTTCGCAAATATTTTCTCAGGTGCGGGTATCGCATTTTTTGAAGATACGATTCAAGCCTACGGCGCGCTGCTTTTCTTCCTCCCGCTCCTAATTGCTTCTGGAGGTAATACGGGTGCGCAGGCAGCAACCTTGATGGTTCGGGGTATCGCAACGGGTGAAATCGCGAAGACAGATTGGTTTCGAATGCTGGGCAAAGAGCTTATCGTATCAATCGGGTTAGGAGTTACGATGGCGCTCGCCATTATGCTTGTGGGGTGGTGGCGAGCGGGGCCAGAGATCATTCTCGTTGTTTCGCTCAGTATGTTGTGCATTGTGTTGGTGGGAAGTTTAATTGGCGTGTTGTTACCCTTTGTACTCAATAAATTAGGGTGGGATCCAGCGACTGCAAGCACACCTCTTGTTACAACCATTGCGGATACCTGTGGGGTTTTGATTTACTTCGGATTTGCCACGACGCTGCTGCAAAGTGCTCCAACATAAAAGAATCTACAGTTGCGAAAATAACTCCTTGTTCTAGTCTTTATAAGGATTAGTCACAAGGAGTATGCATGCCCAACATTAACCTCTCTCGCTTGAAAGAAAGCCTACTCGCACTCTCTAATATTGGCTTTAACCCTACAGATAAGGGGATTTATCGCTCTGGCTTTACTGACGCAGATATGGAGGCTCGACGGTGGCTCATGGATATCGCCCGAGACGATGGCTTTAGCGCCGAAATGGACGGTGCGGGTAATGTTTGGCTTGGCTACGGCGAGATGGAGGAGAGTGAGGTCGTGATAGGCTCCCACCTTGATTCCGTGCCTGCAGGTGGCATTTTCGATGGTAGCTTGGGTGTGATGGCTGGGTTAGAGGTCATGCGAACCGTTCGCGAGCATGATATCGAGTTAAAGCATCCACTGCGCGTGCTTGGCACGGCTGAAGAAGAAGGCCGCTTTGGCGGCATGTTCGGGGTACAAGCTATTACAGGTGAGCTAACGCCCGAATGGATACTGTCCGCACATGATGCGGACGGCGTTTATTTAGCAGAAGCAATGCGGGCCCAAGGCTTAGATCCTATGGCTGCGCTCGATGCTGCATGGCCAAAGCATAAAATGAAAGCTTATCTGGAGTTACATATTGAACAAGGGCCGGTGCTTGATACAGAGAATATTTCTTTAGGTGTCGTGGAAGGCATTTCAGGTGTGTTTAAGTGGATTGTGCACCTGAAAGGAAAAGCAGACCATGCGGGAACGGCACCAATGCATATGCGCAGCGATGCCTTTATGGGGCTCGCCGATTTTGCACATGAAATACAACGAATTATTGATGAAGATGGCACCGATAAAAGTCGTATTACGGTTGGTAAAGTTGAACTAAAGCCGGGTTATCCCCACACCGTTCCGGGTGAAGCGATCTTCACAATTGTAGGGCGAGACATGGAAGAAAAAGTCATGGAAGAACTCGCGATTGCTTGTGAGCGTGCTTTGCGGGCGATTGCAAGAAGGCACCGACTTCACTTTGAATATGACCAAGTAAGTTGGTTAGGCCCAAATTATTGTGCCAATAGCATGATTGAATTAATGGAAGATAAGGCGAAGGCGCGAGGTTGGCAATACAAAAGAATGCCGAGCGGCGCAGGTCATGACGTGCAGTTTTTCACACATATCACCGAGGCTGGACTTATTTTTATTCCGTCTGTGGGTGGTGTCAGTCATGCACCTGATGAATGGTCTCATTGGCACCATGTAGAGATGGGTACGAACTTGTTACTCGACTGCGCACTAGCAAGAGCTTGTGCATGAACTTGAACATCGTTTCCAAGGAATTATGACCTGGATCAAAGCGATTCGGTTTCATCGTTGCATGAGAGGCGTATAATGAAGCTATGTATGGCTCACAAGTGGTAATGCCATGGAACAAAAAATAGAAGTACAACCTGCCCCACCGAAGTCGGTGCGCATTCACAAACCCGATCCGAATAAGCATGACAATCGCTACGCGCCGAGTAGCCAGATTTATGTGCGCGAAGTGAAGGGGCGTGTAGAAACCTTGCGCCGCGTGCTTGGCTTTGCCTTGATGGCGGCATTTGTCATTTTGCCTTGGCTTACCTGGCATGGTGAGCAAGCCATTTTACTCGACATTTTTAATCAAAGATTTCGTATTTTTGGTATGACGCTGTGGCCTCAAGATCTTACCATTCTAGCGTGGATTTTTATGGTTAGTGCGTTCGCACTCTTCTTGGTAACCACTTTGTATGGCCGAGTATGGTGCGGTTTTACCTGCCCTCAAACCACGTGGACATTTATTTTCATGTGGTTTGAGAGAAAGATTGAAGGAAGCCGACACCAGCGTATGAAGCTTGATGAGCGCCCGCTAGACTTTGATAAGTTTTGGCGTAAATCCGCGAAACACATCGCATGGCTGATCGTGGCCTTGTTAACGTCAATGACTTTTGTCGGGTACTTCACTGACATTCGCGCCTTGTTTAGCGAGCTTTTCATATTTGAAAGCAGCGCGTGGGCAATTGGTAGTGTTTTATTTTTTACCTTCGCTACCTATGGAAACGCCGGTTGGATGCGTGAAATTATGTGTACGCATATCTGCCCTTATGCCCGTTTTCAGTCGGCAATGTTCGACAAAGATACGTTTATCGTGGCATACGATGTGGCAAGGGGTGAGCCACGTGGACCGCGGAAGCGTAAGGCCGATCTAGAAGAAGAGAATTTAGGCCACTGTATTGATTGTCAGCTATGTGTGCAGGTATGCCCGACCGGTATCGATATTCGTAACGGCTTGCAATATGAGTGTATCAACTGTGGTGCTTGTATTGATGCATGCGATGGTGTGATGGATAAGATGAACTATCCTCGAAAGCTTATTAGTTTCACCACTGAAAATCAGCTACAGGGTAAGCGAACCAAGATATTTCGTTTCAAAAGCGTCGGCTACGGATTGGCTCTGATGGTGCTGACTTTGTTGTTGGTGTTGGACATCTTGTTCCGCGTGCCTCTCGAGTTCGATGTTATTCGCGATCGCAATACGCTTTATCGAGAAAACCAAGAAGGTTTTATTGAAAACGTATATACCTTGCGCATTATTAATAAGTCGCAACTGCCACAGACATACACTCTAAGTGCAGACTCTGGTGATATTGAAGATATGCGCTGGTACGGGCCGACGGAAATAACGCTTGAAGGGGGTGGCTCTGAAATTGTGCCTGTGAGTATTGCTATCGACCCCTATTTTCTAGAGTCTCCAATGCGTGAAATTACGTTTGAGATTCAATCCATTGAAGACGCTCGCATTCGCCAAGATGTTACGTCGAATTTTATTTATCAGTAGGTATATGTGAGTGACTTTACGTTTGGGCAACTGAGTCCAGATTTAATCTTAGACGCGGTGGAAGCGAATGGGTTTTACCCGACTTCAGGGCTGCTGGCGCTGAACAGCTATGAGAATCGGGTTTATCAGTTTGTAAATGAAGACGCAAAGCGATATGTAGTGAAGTTTTATCGCCCGGCTCGCTGGAGTGATGCCCAGATCCAAGAGGAGCATGATTTTCTCTCTGAGTTAGCGGAAGTTGATATTCCAGTGGTGCAACCGCTCCGTGTTGATGGGCGTTCAATACATTTGCATGGCGGGTATCGCTTCTCGGTATTTCCAAGTGTCGGCGGCCGCGCGCTAGAAAGCGACAACTTAGACCAACTTGAAGAGCTCGGGCGGCAACTCGGGCGTATGCATCAGGTGGCGAGAGTGAAACCCTTCGAGCACCGCCCTCTTCTTATTCATAATCATATTATTGACGAGGTTTGCGAAACATTGCGGCAATGTCCGCTTTTACCAGATGGTTTGCGCAGTGCGTTCGAAGCTATTTTGACGCCCGTCGCTCAGCAATTAAAGGCCATTCAATGGCAGAATTATTCCACAATTCGCTTGCATGGCGACTGTCATGTGGGGAATCTGTTGGTTCGCGACGATGGATTAACCTTTGTCGATTTTGATGATGCGAGGCAGGGGCCTGCCATTCAAGATCTCTGGATGATGCTCAGTGGCGATCGGTCACAACAGCTTCTGCAGCTCGATACTTTGGTGAGTGCTTATGAAGAATTTGCATCTTTTGACGCGTCGCAACTGAGTTTAATTGAACCTTTACGCAGTTTTCGTATCATTCAATATATGGCGTGGTTAGCAAAGCGTTGGGGTGACCCTGCTTTTGCTCATTCATTTGGGTGGTTTGAGGAGCCGAGGTATTGGGAACAGCAGATTCTCGCTCTAAAAGAGCAATTAGCCGAAATGAATGAGCCACCGCACCGCTTGCAGCGTTAACGACGGTATGGGCATAATGCTTCGGTTTCACAATAACTAATGGAAAGATGTGTATGAAAAAGTTTTTGATAGCAATGACGGCGCTATTTGCGATGCTTGCCGCTCCTGCCTTTGCGATGGACTTTCGTGAAGGTGTTCATTATGAGGTGGTTTCCGATGAAGCGACTTCTGAGCCTGAAATTATCGATTTCTTCTCCGTTTACTGTGGCGCCTGCTATCAGTTTCAGCCGTTTAGCCAGGCCTTAGCTGAAGAGTTTGGCGAGGCGTACAAAGCGTACCAAGTAGATTTCATTGCACCTCGTGACATGGGTGAAGTAATTGTGCGCTCTTGGGCGGTTGCAAATATTCTCGATGTGTCTGCTGAATTCAAGCAACGTATCTTCCACCAGCATTTCGTGAATCGTAATCAGAGTAATACGTACAATGATGTGAAGGCTATCTTCTCGCAAATGGGTGTGGAAGAAGCACAGTTCGAGCAGGCCTATGGCAGTTTTGCAGCGCGTAGCTTGAGTAATCGTATGCGCAGTGCAGCTCGAGACTTTGGTGTACGAGGTACGCCCACCTTTATCGTGAATGGTAAATATCGCATGGTGCAAGAGGGGTTTCGTGACAGTACCAATTTCTTCGATGACTACATGGCGTTAGCTGAGTACTTAATGAATAAAGACAGCTAAAAGGCTTTAGGGAATTAAGCACAATGGACGGAATGCTGGAGCTTTGGCAGGAGTTTCATACTTGGCTTGCTGACTACCCGCGCTTAGAACTTTGGTTCGGTGTGTTGGTGTTGTTATTGGTTGCTGCACTTAGCAACTTTGTCGTGAAGCAACTATTGATTCGAGCCCTTGTTTCTGCGATTCGGTCATTGCCATTGGAAGAAGATAAGCGGGTAATGAAGTCGAGTATCATTGCACGCTTAGCCAACGTACTCCCCGCGTTAGTGTTTTATTTTGGGGCGCCCATGGTGCCTCACCTTCCTGAAGTTGCTGTGACGATTATTCACAATGTCACGAATGCCTTCATTATTTTAACCGTCGCGATGTCAATTGGCGGTGCTCTGACCCTGATGAACATGGTGTATGAACGTCGGCATGACGGCATTCGTAAGCCGATTAAAGGGTATATTCAGGTTGTAAAAATAGCGGTGTACGTGGTCGCCGCTATATTAATTATCGCCACGTTAATAGATCGCTCGCCACTCATCTTGCTCTCGGGCATTGGCGCTATGGCGGCGGTGGTCATTCTCGTATTCCAAGACACGTTGCTCTCACTTGTTGCAAGTATGCAAATTTCATCGAGCGATATTATTCGTGTGGGTGATTGGGTAGAGATGCCTCACCTCAATGTCGATGGTGAAGTGATCGATATCGCGTTGCATTTGGTGAAAGTGCAGAATTGGGATCGGACGATCAGTTCGATTCCGACCCGTCGATTTATTACGGATGCGTTCAAAAATTGGCGAGGAATGCAGGAGTTGGGTGGGCGTAGAATTATGCGCAACGTACTACTAGATCAACAGAGTATTGGGTTTTTAAGCGCAGACGATGTGAAAGGCTTAAAGCGTTTTCGTTTACTTTCTGATTATCTCGTTGAAAAGCAAAAAGAGATCGACGCTTGGAATGCGGAATTAAAAGAAGCGGGTAAAGAGCCCGTCAATACGCGTCGTATTACGAATATTGGTACCTTCCGTGCGTATGTGCTGCAGTATTTACGTAGCCACAAACACATTCATCAAAATATGACGTTAATGGTTCGCCAGCTAAGCCCAACTGCGGAAGGTCTCCCTTTACAGGTGTATGCTTTTACGAATACCACTGCATGGGCCGAATATGAAGGCATTCAGTCCGACATATTCGACCATTTACTCGCTATTTTGCCAGAGTTTGGGTTGCGCGTATATCAAAGCCCAAGCGGGCGCGATATTTCAGTGCTAGGGCAACTATTTAAGCGCGATCAGCTCGATAGTTAGCGATGCGCTCGTTCTTTTTCTGCCAACGTTCATTTAGCCAATGTTGGAAGTGATCTCTAAACTCAGGATCGTTAAAGTAATCACCTCGTAAATCGGGGGTAACCGGAATGCGATCAATATGCACATAAATGCGCTTGAGTTTCCCCGCTAAGAGTGGATAAACCACAGGTTCTCCGGCTTCAATACCAGGGTACACAATGGTGATATCCAAAATTTCTTGAAACTGATTTCCCATGGCCTGCAAGGTGAAAGAGGTTCCCCCAGCCTTCGGTGGTAACAGGTGTTGAAATGGGCTCTTTTTGTGTTTGTGTTTCGCAGGCGTGAGTCGTGTTCCCTCACAGAAATTGATCACTGTGGTTGGAATATCACGGAATTTTTCGCACTTTTCTCGCGTGGTTTCGATGTCTTTCCCTTGAAGCTCGGGCCGCTTGGCAATTTGTTCTTTGCTGTAGCGCTTCATAAATGGCATATCGAGCACCCAGCAACCGAGACCAATCACGGGAACCCAAAACAATTCTTGTTTTAAAAAGAACCGAGGCATAGGGAGCTGTTTGCGCGACAAGTGCATAAGCAATGGAATATCAACCCAACTCAAGTGATTACAAAGAATCATGTACCAGCCATGACGGTTATCGGGTAAATCACCTTCAATAATCCATTCTGTATTATGGGTGAGGTGAAAGAGCCCCGACATAGAATAAGCCCAAAGTCGAAATAGACCATTTGCGAGGTGACTAATAAAACGTCGTACAGCCGGAATCGGTAACAGAAACTTGAATACGCCTAAGCAAATAATAACTACGCCAATGACTGCGGTAGAAAGCGCAGCCCAGCTGAAATTAAGCACCACTTTGATCGGGCTTGGTAAAAAACGAAGCATGATTTCAGAGCCTTAGCTAGTAACAAACGCGCTTATCATACTCTTTCTCTTAAAGCGGTGCGAATTCTCTTGATCATGAGAAAAATACCTCTAAACTATACTGTATATTCATACAGTTATTTGGTGTGTGTTATGTCTGCAGAAACGCTTTATATGAGCAATCAACCATTAGCCAAACTATTGGCTCGAGGTGACGTATGGCAAGGTGGTTCTCAGCAAGTTACGTCTGAAAAGCCTCATCAGAATACGGACTGCCACCGCATTGCTACAGGTTATGAGGAGCTAGATGAGGCTCTTTTTGGGGGCTGGCAATGGCAGCGTGTACATGAAATTCAGGTGGCGCAGCCCTTTAGTGGGGAAATTGCATTGTTACGCTCGAGTTTAATTTGGAGTGGTGAGCAAAAGCGCCCCACTTTTTGGATTGCCCCGCCAGCATTGCCATTTGCACCAGGGCTTGCACATTATGCGGCTGCGCAGAGTCAGCATGTGGTATTAACCCCTCAAAGTGAAACGGATGCCTTGTGGTCGGCAGAGCATATTTTACGCTCTGGAGCTGCAGGTGTGGTGTTCTTATGGAGTGCATCATTAAGTCAGCCAGCGTGCAGGCGTTTACATTTAGCGGCCCAACAAAGTGGTGCGCTTACCTTTGTTATCAGCGCTCCTCAAGCTGAGGAGGCGAGGCCTTATACAACCAGAGTTCGGTTAGCTGCGAATCGATGTGAATTAGAAATTCTAAAGCGCCCAAGTGGCTGGCCTATGTCGCTTAAGTTACCGAAAACCTTGCATTGGTTGCGAAATCCAATTTCAGCGCACTAATGGTGAGCTATGCAGTGGTTGTATCTCTATTTTCCTCAGTTGCAGCTCGATCGCTTGCAGGCGCTCACGCCCTCTTTAGTGCAGCAGCCAACGGTGCTTTTCCAACCGCAAGAGCGTTTACAGCCTATTCTGCAAAAGAATCAGGAAGCAGTGCAAGCGGGTGTGCAGGCAGGGATGTCGTTAGCGAAGGCGTGGCTGCTTACCGAGAGGCTATATCCATTAGCATGGCGAGAGTATGAACAAGTTCGCTTGTTAAGGCAGTTAGCTGCACACTTGTATCAAGGTTTTTCAGATATTTTTTTGGATAGCCCCGACGGGCTTTGGTTGAATTTACAGCCTTTACAGCGAATTTATCCAACAGAGTTAATCTCGCAGCAAGTGCTTCAGGAATTGCTGGCGCCATTCGAAGTGCAAGTATGCCAAGCGAAGCACTCTGCACCTATGGCCGCTCGTTTACTCGCGAGGAATCGAGCCGAGTCACTTGAATCTCTGCCGGTGAGTTGCCTTCCGTGTGATGAGCAAATTAAAGACAAGCTCATACGGTTTGGAGTAACAACCGTTGCGGCATTACGTGAAATTCCTCGTGCCGAACTCGGGAAGAAATTAGGCTTAGAGGTTGTAGTATTGCTTTCTCAGCTTGAAGGTCAGCAGTCTTTGCGCTTAGCTCCTTACCAACCCCCTCAAAGTTTTTATCAACGCGTTGTATTACCCGCGGAGGCCGCGCAATGGCAGGGCTTACAGTTTTCATTAAAGCGTTTATTAAGCGAACTTGAACGGTTTTTAATAGGTCGTGGAAAAGCAGCGACACAACTTTCTATGCGCTTGTACTTTCGTGAACTTCCTATAAAAACGTTATTAATTAGTGCGCCTCATGGCTGCGTACAGGCGCGAGAATTTATGGCGCTTTGTCAGCTTAAAATGGAGCATGAGAAGCTACCTGCACCTGTCATTGAGCTTAGTTTACAAGCGCAGGGCTGGAAGTCTCATGAAGCATCCCACGCCGACTTATGGCAAAAACAAAAGCTTGCGACGGTGCCGCTGAATCAACTGTTGAATCAGTTGCAGTTGCGCATGGGGGAGGAGCGAGTACAGGGCTTGCAAGTACAACCTCAATGGCTTCCAGAGTATAGCTGGCGCCCCCATATTGCGGGGCAACCCTTGTTGGCAATGAATGCACTTGCAGAGTGTCAGCGTTTAGCGCAGCGGCCAGCATGGCTTTGTTTGCATCCTCAACGTGTTCACATTGTAGAGTGGCAGTTAGGGCTGGGTCCCGAACGAATTCGAATGTCATGGTGGCAAACCGGGAGCGAAGGGGTTCGTGATTACTATCAAGCACAACATGTGAGTGGTCGAGTCGGCTGGCTTTTTTATTGCTATCAGCAACGTAGTTGGTGGTTACATGGGTGGTTTAGCTAATGGAATATGCGGAACTTCACTGTTTTACGCACTACTCGTTTCTGCGAGCCGCATGCTCACCTGAGGCGATGGTTCGCCGTGCAGCAGAACTTAATTATCAGGCGATCGCAATAACTGACGAATGCTCACTTGCTGGAATTGTAAAAGCTTGGCAAGCCGCAAAGCAGGAAAACATCAAGCTACTTGTGGGAACTGAGTTCGCCACGCGCGATATGGGGCGATGGGTTGTGATTTGTCGTAACCGTAAAGGGTACGGTCAGTTGAGTGCCTTGATCACCCGCTGTAGAAGGGCTGCAGTGAAAGGAAGTTATCAATTCATTGCCGAGTGGATGTTGCAAATGCCCCTAACCGATTGTGTTTTGATTTGGCTACCTCCGAGCGAACTAGATGCGAGAACATCAATGTTTATGCGTTCGCTGCGAAAGACGTTTGAGGGAAGGGTCTGGATCGGCTATCAACGCGCATTGCAGAATGACGATCAGACTCAACTCAAGAAATTAATGAATTTAAGTCATCAATATAATTGCCCTCTGGTCAGTTGTTCTGGTGCATTGATGTCAGCACGAGAGCGAGGTGCGCTATTAGAGGTACTAAATGCTATTAGGCTTGGGTGCACGGTGGATAATGTCGCGCTTCGAGGGGAGCAAAACACGGAGCGTTCGCTAAGGAGCATAGAAGAGCTTGCTACTTTATACCCCCAAGAATTAATGAACGAAACAATTCGAGTTTCGACGTTATGTGAATTCGACTTAGGAACGTTACGGTATGAATACCCGGCAGAAGTGGTGCCCAAAGGCAAAACACCTGATCAATGGCTACGTACACTCACCTATCAGGGCGCGAAAGCTCGATACCCAGAGGGCGTACCGGACAAAGTTCGCCAGCAATTAGAATATGAGCTTAATCTAGTGCGAGACATGGGGTATGCGCACTTTTTTCTAACGATTCATGATGTTGTGAGCTTTGCGCGCGAGCGTAATATTTTGCATCAAGGTCGCGGCTCTGCAGCTAACTCTGCCGTTTGTTATTGCCTCGGTATCACGGCGGTCAATCCAGCGCAGTCTGATTTGTTGTTCGAACGTTTTATTTCTAAAGAAAGAAATGAACCACCAGATATTGACGTTGACTTCGAGCATGAACGGCGTGAGGAAGTGATACAATATATTTATCAGAAATATAGTCGCGAGCGTGCAGCGCTCGCTGCAACCGTTATTACGTATCGTTTAAGAAGTGCGCTGAAAGATGTAGGTAAAGCGCTTGGTTTTTCAGAAAGTTTGTTAAGTGAAGTGCTCGCGCGGCTCGATCGTCGAGATCGTGAAGAGGGCTGGATAGAGCAAATAGAACGGTTGGGTCTAGCAAAGCATCCTCGGGGACCCATGTTGATCAAGTTAGTCACCTTGCTGTTAGGTACACCACGTCATCTTTCCCAGCACGTGGGTGGGTTTGTTATTTCCTCGGGGCCGCTTTCTGAACTTGTGCCTGTTGAGAATGCAGCTATGCATGAACGCACCGTTATTCAGTGGGATAAAGACGATCTAGAAAGCTTGTGCTTATTGAAAGTAGATGTGTTGGCGCTCGGTATGCTCACAGCCATTAGAAAAGGGCTAGCACTTCTTCCAGAGTTTTACGGTACGCAATTTTCGCTTGCTGACATTCCTCAAGAAGACGCTCGCGTTTACAGAATGCTGCAAAAGGCTGATTCGGTAGGTGTGTTTCAAATTGAGTCTAGAGCGCAAATGAATATGCTACCTCGGCTCAAGCCAGCAACTTTTTATGACTTAGTGATTCAGATCGCAATTGTTCGACCAGGTCCTATTCAAGGCGATATGGTGCATCCTTACCTAAGGCGTCGAGACGGTTTAGAAGCGATTGAGTACCCAAGTGATGAAGTTGCCGACGTTTTGCGTCGTACGCTGGGTGTTCCGATTTTTCAAGAACAGGTGATTAAACTTGCGATGGTGGCGGCCGGCTTTTCCGGTGGTGAGGCAGATCAGCTAAGGAGAGCGATGGCCAGTTGGAAAAGCCATGGGCAGTTAGTTCCGTTCCGTTATAAGCTAGTTAAAGGTATGTTGGCGCGGGGCTATGAGGAAGCTTTTGCAGAACGGCTCTATGCACAAATCTTAGGGTTTGGTGAATATGGTTTTCCGGAGTCTCATGCGGCCAGTTTTGCAATCTTGGCGTATGCGTCGGCATGGCTTAAATGCTATTACCCAGCAGCGTTTTATGTTGGGCTGCTCAATAGTTTGCCCATGGGATTCTATTCAGCCTCTCAACTCGTACAAGATGCGCGGCGACATGGTGTGGAGATATTGCCCGTATGTGTCAATGCAAGTGAATGGGATCATCGCCTTGTTGCGAACGCGTCTGCACCGAAAATCAGATTAGGCTTTCGACAGGTTAAGTCTGCTCAACAAGAAGTAATCGCACAGTTAATAGAAACGAGGCCTCAGCATGGCTTTGAGAGTATGCAGCAAATCTCTGCCCTTGCATTGCCTCAAGCCACGCTTTCCGCGCTTGCGAGCGCCGATGCATTTGCGGCACTTTCTGAGCATCGATACCAAAGCCGGTGGGCGCTTACCGAGCTAGGAGAGCAGCTTCCATTATTAAGCGTTGCCGAAACGCCTTCTTCTGTACAGCTAGCAAAGCCTCACCCGCTTGCTGCAATGCAAGAGGACTACAATGCAACCGGTCTTACTTTAGGTGCGCACCCTATTCAGCTACTGCGGGAACATTTAGTAAAGCAGCAAGCACTCCCGAAACATAAAACAGCGAAGCAATTAGAAAGCTTAAAGCATGGTCAAATTGTGACCGTGCTTGGCATTGTTACTGGAAGGCAGCGGCCTGGCACTAGTAAAGGAGTCACCTTTCTCACACTAGAAGACGATACCGGAAATATTAACGTAGTACTTTGGCTTGATAGAGCGCGATCGCAACGACAAGAATGGTTACATGCTAAGCTTCTTATGGTGAGAGGTATTTTGGAGAAGCACGGCGAAGTGATTCATGTGATCGCGGGTCGCATGAAAAACTACACCGATCGACTTCCTTCAGCACAGCTAAAATCCCGTAACTTTCATTAATACTTTTTACGGTTTCCCACTTTCTTGCAAATAATCATCTTTTAAGCGCACGTAATTTGTCGCAGAGGTTGGCAAGAAGGCTCTTTCTGCTTCCGTTAAAGGACGCGCCTGTTTCACTGGGCTTCCTACATATAAGTAACCGCTCTCTAAGCGTTTGCCTGGAGGAACCAGTGAACCTGCGCCAATGATGACATCGTCTTCAACCACGGCATTGTCCATCACCACGGCCGACATACCCACGAGAATGCGATTCCCAAGCTTGCAACCATGCAACATAACTTGATGCCCGAGTGTCACGTCATCACCAATAATGAGGGGAAATCCAGTGGGGTCATCTGGGCCGGTACGTGTTACATGTAAAATGCAGCCGTCTTGTATATTAGAGCGCTCACCAATCCGGATATAGTTCACGTCGCCCCGAGCTGCAACTAAAGGCCAAATGCTACTGTCCTTGCCAATATGAATGTCGCCAACAATTACTGCTGACTCGTCAACATAAACTCGCTCGCCAAGTGTTGGCATAATACCTTTATAGGGTCTGCCTTTATTCATCTCTCAATATCTCCCTAAAATCTTAGTTACTACTATTGTGACAAGCCTAGCAAAAAACTACTAGCGCTGCTTATTCGTACGCAATGATTGATTTTTGCCCGTTCGACACTGAATTCTGGAATTCTTTTCAAAAACTTCTTGTAGAAACGATTCTGATCGATATAATGCGCCCCACTTCGAGAGCAGAAGCAGAGAAAATGCGGAGTTCCGGAAGTCTCTTCACAAATTAGGCGTTTCTAAAGTTCCACTAAGTGGGCCTTAACACCAAAAATGTAAAGAGAGCGCTAAAAAGAAAAGTTAACTTTTCAATAACAAGCGCAAATTGTCACCGAAAACATAGAAAAATGGAAAAAGTTTTTCAGAGGCGGTTGACATAAAAAATGGGGTGTGTAGAATGCGCACCTCGCTTCGAGCAGAAGCAACGT